>CABFOJ010000346.1_pt1 | contig 9041 bp, 7 predicted proteins | sample 3521971 | NCBI WGS metagenome assembly CABFOJ01 (sample SAMEA5312459, study PRJEB27640) | indoor metagenome | biome: indoor environment; feature: uncontrolled; material: polymer tiles stone | place: Germany | collected 2014-07-07 | reverse complement strand
GGATTTGCCGACAAGTGATTGTTGTTGAAAAAAATGATTATATCGAGAATTAATACTTAAAACTGTATCAAACAAAAGCCCATCATTTGATGGGCTTTTTCATCCAATTATTCTTCAGCAGATTGAGCTTTATCATGCCAATAATCGGCTTTTTCATCATCCACATCTACACCCAAACCATGTTCATAAATGCAGGCCAAATCACGCATGGCTTGAACTTCACCCAGTTCAGCGGCTTGCTTGACCAGTTCAACAGACTTGGTCACATCCTTTTCCACCACATCGCCACGACGGTAAAAATTCGATAACTCTAAAAGCGCAGCAGGATGTTTATGTTTCGCTGCCTGTTCTAACCAGCGGTAAGCATGTTCAAAATAGGTTTTTGCTTCCTCCGGATCTTCTTCCAACATGTCTTTTGCATAAAATGCATAACCTTCACCTAGCCAGTACATGGCTTCAACATGACCCAGTTGAGCGGCTTTGAGTGCCCATTCTTCAGCAAGGGCAACATGCTCATCATTTTCACTTTGCATATAAATTTCAGCAAGCTCAAATTGTGCATCACGGTTGCCTGCCATTGCACGGTTAAAAAGTTCGGTAGAAATAGGGAGATCAGACATTAAAAAATCCAAAGATAGATTTGAGTGAAGCTAAATATTTAAACTAAGAAAACCAATCTGAAAATTGGCTGATCAATTATAGCGTGCTTTTTTAGATTAAGTTAATCACACAACTTAATGCCATGATCACAAGATATATAAGTCATAAGAGTGATTGTTGGTTTTGCTTCTTAGAGAGCCTAAATACAGACCAATAAATACAGACCAGTAAACAAAGGCAGAGTAGGTCAATCGGATTAGCTTAGAGGCTGTTTATAGAAGATTTGGATCTAATTTACTTTTATGAAATCCATAAAAAACAGCGACTGAAGTCGCTGTTTTTAGCTCAAAAGACCTTAAGCCTCTTGTTGAATACCGGCAACCAACCATTCCTGGTTAGAAGTTGCAGGTTTGGTGAAATGCCAAACTTCTGCAAAAGGTTGCGGTAAGCTGTTTAAATCTTCACTTACAGTGCCCGTGAAACGTACGCTCACCACATATTGACCATTTTCAGTTGAAGAATCGACCACCATCGCATTGAGGTTAGAGAATTCAGCAACATCTTGGTCTTGGTTCGCCATAATGTCGTTATGCATCGACTGATAAAGATCAGGCGTTAAATAACGTTGAATTTCAGCAATGTTGCCTGCTGTATTCATAGACTGAATATGGTTAAAGCGCTGACGGGCAACACGCAAGAATGCAGCAGGTTCAGTGCCATCTGGCAATTGATTGCCATTGCTGGTTGAAGCACTGCCAAATGGAGCTTGAGTTGCTGCAGCTGCAGAACCACCTACTGACTGACCAAATATATTGCTGTTGTCGTTTGAAGTACGTGGTGCTGCATTTTGTTGACCAAACGGTGCTGTATTGCCAGCATTGTTTGGCGCATAAGGATTGTTAGCGGCTAGTTTTTTTTTTGCTCCGAATTTACGGAACAAGAAGAATGCGACTGCGGCTGCTAGAAGCATCCAGATCCAGCCTGGAAGTCCGCCCTTTTCTTCCTGCTGTTGTGCTGTAGCTTCAGCACCGCTTGCAGCAGGTTTATCATCCGCCATTGCATTCGCGGCAACTGCACCAATTGCAGCACCTGCAACACCAGCAGCTACCATTTTACCTACGCCAGAACCCGATTTTTGAGCAGGTGCGGTAGTCGGTTGTGGGGCAGGAGTAGCTTGACGCGGTTGTTGGTAAGACTGGGTTGGAGCAGCAGAACGACTCATACCATGGCTTTTACCACCACCTGCACGTTTCGCTTCAGCCATTGGTGCAACCACCAAAGCTGCCATTAAAAGACCTGCCATCAAACCACGCTGTCGAACTTCCATCGAATTTTTCCTAAAAAAATAAATTATAGCCCTATAGTTATGCAGTCATTTGCACCGAATTTCAATATCAAAATGGTGTTTTTTTACATAATTTTTCATATGTTTAAGCTTAAGCCAACTCTTCACTTAAGCTCATGGCTTCGCTTAATGCTTCATGTAAGCGTGCCACAGAAATAATCTGTACATTCGGGATAGGTTTTTGTGGTGCATTGCCGCGAGGTAAAATAATATATTTAAAACCATGCTTCACCGCTTCTTTTAAACGTTCCTGACCATTCGGCACAGGACGAATTTCACCGGATAGTCCCACTTCGCCAAACACCGCCAGTTGCTGAGGTAATGCTTTACCACGCAAGCTTGAAGCACAGGCAAGTAAAACCGCAAGGTCGGAACCCGTTTCGGTAATTTTTAAACCACCGACCACATTGACATAGACATCTTGCCCGGCAGTTTGTACGCCACCGTGACGGTGCATGACCGCAAGCAACATATTCAGCCGGTTTTGATCCAAACCCAATGCCACACGACGCGGTTGACCATGTGCATCGTCCACCAAAGCTTGCACTTCAACCAAGAGTGGGCGAGTACCTTCACGGCTAATCATCACAATCGAACCAGGGATGGCTTCATCATAACGACTTAGGAAAATAGCGGATGGATTGGAAACTTCCCGCAAGCCTTTCTCGGTCATGCCAAACACGCCCAGTTCATTGACTGCACCAAAACGGTTTTTCACCGCGCGGATCATGCGATAACGTGAGTCAGATTGGCCTTCAAAATACAAAACACAATCGACCATATGTTCCAGAACACGCGGACCCGCCAAAGCACCTTCTTTGGTCACATGCCCCACAAGAAATAATGAGGTGCCACTGTTTTTGGCAAAGCGGGTCAGTAATGCGGCAGATTCACGAATTTGGGATACACCGCCTGGTGCAGATTGCAAGGTTTCGGTATACAGCGTTTGAATGGAATCAAGAATGGCAACCGCAGGACGTACTTGTGCCAGAACTTCACAAATACGTTCCACACAGGTTTCTGCCATGACTTGAAGATGTTCTGTCGGTAATTCCAGACGGTGGGCACGTAAAGCAACCTGTGAAAGTGATTCCTCACCGGTGACATAAAGCGCAGAACTTTGTGCAGATGCCATATGCGTGGCGGTTTGTAGAAGAATTGTGGATTTACCAATTCCGGGATCACCGCCAATCAGCACCACAGAACCCGTCACCAAACCGCCGCCTAAAACACGGTCGAATTCACTAATGCCGGTCGCTAGGCGTGATTCATGTGAAACGGAAACTTTATTTAAGGTGGTGATATTGGCGACTTGACCTGCATAACCGCCCCCTATTTTCGGTTGCGCGCGATGAGTCACGGCAGGTGCAATGCTGACTTCGGTCAGACTGTTCCATTCACCACATTCGCTACATTGACCTGCCCATTTGAGATGGTCAGCACCACATTGTTCACATCGATAAACACTTTTCGCTTTGGCCATATTTTTTATTTGAAATATACAAAAATTAAAAACTGGCTACAGCATACAGCGCTAGATGCAAATAAAAAAGCCACCGTTCAGGTGGCTTATTGAGAGTGATAAAAAACTTGAATTAATACAGTTCGCCTGACTTGCGCTTGGCAATGAAATCTTTTGACTCTTTCACAATCACGCTAGAAAGCAATAACAGTGCAATTAAGTTTGGAACTGCCATCAAACCATTGAATGTATCTGCGAATAACCAGACCAGATCCAGTGTCGCGATACAGCCAATGAAGACTGAAGCGATATAAATCACCCGATATGCCAGTACGTACTTTTCTCCGAAAATATAAGTACAGCATTTTTCACCGTAATAACACCAACCCAAAATAGTGGAATAGGCAAAGAAAATAATACCGAAGGTAACCAGCCAACCGCCCACACCTGGCAATAATTGATCAAAAGTATGCGTCGTCAGCACGGCACCGGTTTCACTTCCAAAACTATTGCCGGCCATAATGAAACCCATCACCAAGACAATACCGGTAATGCTACACACGATGATGGTGTCAATAAATGTCCCGGTCATTGAAACCAGACCCTGACGTGCAGGATGATCGGTTCTTGCCGCTGCAGCTGCGATAGGCGCCGAACCCATACCTGCTTCATTCGAGAAGACACCACGTGCGACACCGTAACGAATCACCGCACCAATAGCACCACCTGCAACCGCTTCACCGGTAAAGGCATCTTTAAAGATTAATTCCAGGGCAGGTATTACCAGCTCAAGATTAGTGAGGATAATGATCAGACCACCTGCAACATAACCAATCGCCATAATAGGCACAATAAGGGTCGCTGCTTTGGCAATTGATCGAATACCGCCTAAAATCACCAATGCCGAGAAAACAGTAATCACAACGCCGGTGATCCAGGTTTCGATGCCCATACTGTTTTGCACCGTAAGTGCCACCGTATTGGACTGTACTGAACTGCCAATACCAAAAGAAGCCACTGTGCCAAAGAATGCAAAAATCAGCGCCAGCCATTTCCACTTTAAGCCCTTTTCGATGTAATACATCGGTCCACCGGACATCAGGCCATTTTCATTTTTAACGCGATATTTGACAGCCAGTACGCCTTCACCATATTTGCTTGCCATACCAAATAAAGCCGTCATCCACATCCAGAACACAGCGCCGGGGCCACCCAGAACGCATGCTGTCGCAACACCCGCGATATTACCGGTACCAATGGTGGCGGAGAGTGCTGTCATCAGGGAGGCAAAGTGTGAAATATCTCCTGGGTGTGATTTAGCCTGATGATGCTTGCCAAAAACCTGTTTAAAGGCCAAGGGCAGCATACGAAATTGCCAGAACATGAGACGGAATGTGAGAAATACACCGGTACCCACGATCAGTACCAGCATATATGGACCCCAAACCCATCCGCTGAGTGTTTCCATTATTGACTGTAAATTTTGCATCATATTTTCTTCTTGTCGTCCTGAGTTTGGTAAATGGCTTATTTAGATTTATCAATGCTTAAGCAAGTGATGTGCCATATTTGGGTCTTCCTGATGATTTGCTATAACGCGACTGAATTTTTATTCCTTATACTTTAAAAGTGTTTTAATTTTTGTGTGCTGAAAATTCAATTTTGATCAGCATATTGTTTTGGTTATTTATTTTTTAGCTAAAGTTCAGCACTTTTACAAGCATTTAAAATGAATTATTAATGTTTATTTTTAAATCAATTATTCACCAGTTTGGTATATGAGAAAAATAAATTAACTTTTTTACTTAATTGGAAAATATAGATGGTTCACAGTTTTTTGTTGTTTTCTGCATTTTTTGCGGTAATTTGTTGCCATAGATGTCGAAGATGAATGAAATAAATGTCAAATCAAAATACAGGTTCGACCAGTGAAGGTGGTGAACTACAACGGAGTTTGTCTAATCGACATTTGCAATTGATTGCAATAGGTGGGGCAATTGGTACAGGTCTATTCATGGGCTCAGGTAAAACCATCAGCCTGGCCGGACCTTCAATTCTGATCATTTACATGATTATTGGTTTTATGGTTTTTTTGGTCATGCGTGCGCTTGGCGAATTGTTACTGTCTAACCTGCAATACAAATCTTTTATTGATTTTGCAACCGATTTAATTGGTCCTTGGGCAGGTTACTTTGTCGGCTGGACCTATTGGCTATGCTGGATCACGATTGGTATTGCAGATTTATCCGCGATTATTTATTACCTGCAATTCTTTAACGGAGGGTTGCCGTTTACGCCTGGCGAAGGGGTGATGATCAGTATCGCGGCCATTGTCTTTGTTATGGGTTTGAACCTGGTCACCGTGAAATTATTCGGTGAACTGGAGTTCTGGTTTGCTTTAATCAAGATTATTGCCATTGTGGTGCTGATTGGTGCCGGTTTATGGATGATTTTTACCGGATTTACCTCTACCGCAGGTGAGATAGCTTCATTTACTCATCTTTGGTCACATGGCGGCATATTCCCGACTGGAGTAACGGGCTTCCTGGCAGGTTTCCAGATTGCGATCTTCGCCTTTGTGGGGGTTGAGCTGGTCGGTACAACTGCGGCTGAAACCAAAGATCCAGAGCGCAACTTGCCTAAAGCGGTCAACTCGATTCCAATTCGTATCATCATTTTTTACGTATTGGCATTGGTGATTGTCATGTCGGTAACGCCGTGGAATAAAATTGATCCGAGCATCAGTCCATTTGTAAACCTGTTTAGCCAGGCGGGTATTGCAGCCGCAGCGATTATCATGAATCTGGTGGTGTTGTCGTCAGTCATGTCATCCATGAACAGTGGGGTATTCTCGACCAGCCGTATGCTGTTCGGCCTGTCACGTGAAGAGCAGGGTCCAAAAGCATTTGGACGTTTAAATAAACGCGCGGTTCCTGCGAATGCCTTGTATTTTTCTGCAGTCTGTTTACTTTTGGGTGCTGCACTTCAGTACTTTGTACCGAACACTGTTGAAGCCTTTACTTTGGCAACCACGCTTTCAACCATCCTGTTCATCTGTGTATGGCTGATGATTATCTGGAGTTATATTGTTTATTATAAAACTCGTCCAGAATTGCATGCCAAATCTACCTTTAAATTACCGGGTGGATTGGTGACCTGTTGGGTGGTGATAATCTTCTTTATTGGCATGATTTACGTTTTGTCATTAGAAGCAGATACCATGAGAGCACTGATGGTGAGTCCAATCTGGTTCATTATCTTGATTATTGGTTACTTTGGTTTCTACAAACCGAAACATAAATAAGCCCTTTGTTTGTGAAAACGCCAGTTTGAAACTGGCGTTTTTTTTTAACTAGCGATAATCTCTAGCGTTTAGCACTTTGGTCACGGCGGTGATCGAGTTATACTTCTTCGAAAACATAGGATAGGTGGTCAGATGCGTCTTGTCATTTGCTACATCAGTTTATTGGCAACAGGTTTTGCCTTGGTCGGTTGTGGTCAATCGGGAGCTTTGCAGTTACCGAGCGATCCGGATTACGACAAGCGTGCAAAATATTTGTTATATCCCAATGTTGATTCAAAACAGCAGCCTGAACAGAAAGAAGCAGCTCCGCTACCACAAGAGCTTCCTACTTCATCTGCTGAAACGAATTAATTTTCAATACCTAAACGCGTCATCGAAAGGATACATTCATGAGTTTTACCCGCATTAATGGGGTTCTGCACGCAGAGCAATGTTCGTTGCAACAACTTGCGCAGCAATTTGGCACACCACTTTATGTTTATTCAAAAGCCACTTTTGAAAAGCATTATCTCGATATGGATCGTGCATTTAGCTTTATCGACCATCAAATCTGTTTTGCGGTAAAGTCGAACTCTAATATTGCGGTATTGAATGTACTGGCCAAGCTGGGTGCAGGTTTTGATATTGTCACTGGCGGCGAGCTTGCACGTGTGCTGAAAGCGGGCGGTGATGCAGCTAAAATTGTGTTCTCTGGTTTGGGTAAGTCAGAAGCGGATATTAAGAAAGCGCTAGAAGTCGGTATTTCCTGCTTCAATGTTGAATCTTATGCCGAACTGGATCGCATTCAAAAAGTCGCGGCTGAACTGGGTAAAAAAGCACCAATATCTTTACGCGTAAATCCGGATGTCGATGCCAAAACCCATCCCTATATTTCGACCGGTCTAAAAGAAAATAAATTCGGTATTCCATCGGACAGCGTATTTGAAACCTATCAATATGCAGCCTCTTTGCCGAATCTGGACGTAGTCGGTATTGATTGTCATATCGGTTCGCAATTGACCGAAACTCAACCTTTTGTCGATGCGCTTGATCGCGTGATCATGATGATCGAGAAATTAAAACAACTCGGTATCCATCTGAAACACATCGATATCGGTGGTGGTTTGGGTGTGACTTATAAAGATGAAACTCCGCCAACGGTTGTCGAATATGCCAATGCACTGAAACCGGCTTTAGAAAAACTTGGTTTAAAAGTCTATATGGAACCGGGGCGTAGTATTTCTGCCAATGCAGGGGTATTGCTGACTAAAGTTGATTTGCTCAAACCGACCAATCACCGTAACTTTGCCATTATTGATGCAGCCATGAATGACCTGATTCGTCCTGCTTTATACGAAGCGTGGATGGATATTCAGGAAGTTACTCCACGTTCTGACGTTGAAGCGAAAGAGTGGGATGTGGTTGGTGCAATCTGTGAAACCGGCGATTTCCTGGGTAAAGAGCGCAAGCTTGCACTACAAGAAAATGATGTGCTCGCGGTATTGGGTGCAGGTGCATACGGTTTTGTGATGAGTTCCAATTACAACAGCCGTGGCCGTGCTGCCGAAGTGATGGTCGATGCTGATCAGGCACACTTGATTCGTGAGCGTGAAAGCATTGAATCATTGTGGGATAAAGAACGCTTATTGCCTTAAGGAGTAATTCGGGATGTTTTTAGAATTTACCAAGATGCATGGTCTGGGCAATGACTTTATGGTGGTGGATCTGATCAGCCAGCGCGCTTATCTGGATACCATGACCATTCAGCGTTTGGCTGACCGTCATTTCGGCATCGGTTTCGATCAACTACTCATTGTTGAACCGCCAGATTTACCCAATGTTGACTTTAAATATCGCATTTTTAATGCCGATGGCTCTGAAGTAGAGCAATGTGGCAATGGTGTGCGCTGTTTTGCACGTTTTGTGCATGAACGTCAGTTGACCACAAAAACCAAAATTAAGGTACAAACCAAAGCCGGCATTGTTGAGCCGGAACTGGGTCAAAATGGCTGGGTTCGCGTGAATATGGGTTATCCAAAATTCTTGCCGAACCAGATTCCATTCCTTGCCGATCAGCCTGAAAACTTATATAGCTTAGCGTTGGCCAATGATGAAAGTATTATCATTGATGTGGTGAATATGGGTAATCCGCATGCGGTGACCATTGTTCAGGATGTGCTCAAGGCTGATGTTGCGGGTATGGGGCCTCAAATTGAGTCGCATGAACGTTTCCCACAACGCGTCAATGCTGGTTTTATGCAAATCATTGATGAAAATTATGCACGTTTACGTGTATTTGAACGTGGTGTAGGTGAAACACTGGCATGTGGCACAGGTGCTTGTGCAGCTGC
>CABFOJ010000504.1_pt1 | contig 9212 bp, 8 predicted proteins | sample 3521971 | NCBI WGS metagenome assembly CABFOJ01 (sample SAMEA5312459, study PRJEB27640) | indoor metagenome | biome: indoor environment; feature: uncontrolled; material: polymer tiles stone | place: Germany | collected 2014-07-07 | reverse complement strand
CTGTAAAAATTTCTTAATCCTTATATTTTTCTTCTAACGCCTTAAAGCTGGCCATGCAGTATCTGTTGGCTCTATTTTCTAACTTATCATGCCGATCTACTAATTTATCAAATGTTGTTTGATGCATCCCTTTGGGCTTGATCTTGTAATAGTATTTCATCCAGGCATTATCATATTGCCAGTCTAATTTATTCCTTAACTTGTACATGACATAACGTGTTGCATCCAACTTTGATTCTTGTTGGCTGGTGTAATTTAGCTTTTGGCATTTACGACATTGAAATAACAAATTAGAGGTAATAAACAGGGTTGCTACACGCCCATTACAACCTGGGCAGAGAAACCAATGGCGTACACCACCATAATGGCACGGCGTTACTTGTAGTTGGATGGGGTAATTAAAGTTCTGCTTACCTGCACTATATTGAAGAATCATTTGCTGTTTTTGGGTAGTGATTTGAATTGTTGATTGCACTTCACCATTTGAGTGCCACCCCCATTGACTGGTGCAACCCTCATTCGTATATCCAGCCTTATGCAGGCTTCTTATATCTAATTTGTTGAAATGTTCTAATTTATCGTGTGTTTTCTTCATTTTTTAACCCCATTTTGATCAAAAACGCCGTTTTTCTATCCCTTTTTTATAGGAAAACACCCTATTTACCCTGACGAGTTAGCACTTTATTGCACTCTTTTTAAATTCCAGTCAAACGCATATGCAGTAAGGCTTTCATAGGATTTACCTCATATTTCATTGATCTATTTTACTAATGATTTAGGTTGGATAGTAGATTCGAAAGTATAAAAGGGTGTGCCTTGCTATACGTAGCTATACAGAATTGAGTTATTTACCTTGACGTACCTTGACGAAATGCAGTTTTAGTAAAATAGCTGTAATGCTTATATAGTAAGGCTTTGACATGGTTTTTATGGTGCTTTTGGGTGTGGTGCTGTCAAGGTAAATTATCATGTCCTGTATAACAAAATATACGGCGCTTTCTGCACGGGGAATGATATTTCTTGCTATACGTAGCTATACAAAACAGCATTTTCAATTGTGAGTGAATAAATAGCGGTCTTTGCTGTCACTTACTCATTTATGCACCTGATTAGATCGGATGGCTGTAAGAAATAGTGCATTTTTCATTTAAATTATTCAATAAACTCAATTTTACCGTGGCATGGAATTTGCTGTAGACGTATTTACAATATTTTTATTTTTCGATTATTAAAGGTATGTTCTATGTTTAAGCACACGCTCATTCCACTGTTTGTTTTCAGTGCTCTTGGTACTTCAGCAGCCTATGCTGAAAGTTTTAATGTTCTTAAGCAAATATCAAACAAACCTGTTCAGCTAAAAGATGGCGAATACAAAGGTAACTATTATGTACCTTCGACTTTAAATACGATTACTTGGGGATATTTGCCAAATAAAGATGCTAAGCCTGTCATTTCTGTTCCATCTGGCAGTGTGGTTACTTTTGATACAGTTTCGCATGAAGGTTTACTTGAAGATCAAGGACGTGATGCAGAAAAGTTTTTTAAATCAAAAGGTGTTAAAGCCGAATACATTTTAGATGAAGCAAAAAAAATTACTCAATCTAAATTGAATCATGATTTTCATAAAGATGGTCCGCACATCGTGACTGGACCTGTTGAAATTCAAGGTGCTCAACCGGGTGATATCTTAAAAGTAGAAGTGATTAAGGTTGAGCCGCGTGTTCCTTATGGCGTCATCTCCAGCCGTCATGGTAAAGGTGCTCTAGTTGGTGAATTTCCGAAAAAGCCAAAACAAGAAAATGCCTCCGCTGCCCATCCTGAACGATATGGCAATGTTTCAGTATTTACCCCTATAGAAAAAAATTCTAAAGGCGAGTATGAAGGTGTCCTAAAAACAGAATCAGGTAAGTCCATTCGTTTCCCGCTTTATCCATTTATGGGCATTATGGGGGTAGCTGCTAATACCTCCGAGCCTGTTCATTCTGTTCCGCCAGCAATGTATGGCGGTAATATTGATATCAATGAATTAGGCGCTGGATCAACTGCTTACTATCCTGTGCAAGTCAAAGGTGCTCTGTTCTACACAGGTGATAGTCATTTTGCACAAGGCGATGGTGAAGTAGCTTTGACAGCACTTGAGGCATCCGCTCGTGCAACACTTAAACTTACTTTATTAAAAGCAGGAAAAGATAAGATTCCTGGTAAGAAAATTGTGCAACCTTTAGCGGAGAATGCTGAATTTTGGATTACACCAGGTTTAGATGTAGATTTAGATGAGGCAATGAAAAAATCCACTCGTGAAGCAATCCGTTTTTTAAATCAGGAATACGGTATTGATGAGGCAATTGCCTATGCTTATTTAAGCGCTGCTACAGATTTTGAAGTTTCACAGGTAGTTGATAAAACCAAAGGAATCCACGCCAAAATACGTAAAGCAGACTTTAAAGAGTTTAGTGGAGAACAAAAATAAACAGTGCTTATATAACAAAATATACGACATTTTTTTGCAGGGTATAGCAGTACAAAATAAAGAATTTCCCTTGATGATTCTTGATGAGAAAGCATAGCCTCTAAACTGGCTGTAATTCCCAATATACAAGGGCTTTACGCTGTTTTTAATGGTGTTTTGGTCGAGCTTCATCAAGGGAATATTTAATAAGTCTTATCCTACAAAAATACGAATTTTTCTTAGACGTACTTAGACAGAATCAATTTATTTACGTTGACAGGATTAGTATTTCACAAAATAGAATAAAGCCTTTTTGTATATGCCTTTAAGCACAATTTAATGCCTTATTTACGCCGTATGCCGTCAATCTAAATTGACATGACTTGTTTAACTAAATTCATGGCGTTTTTATCAGTGAAAATATCAGAACAATTAAGTTGTTTTTTAGTATGTTATGGTTGTGTTAGTGCGGTTAAATATCAAAGAATTTGTCACAGATATTGGTGTATTAAGAAGCCTCCAGAGGAGGCATTTATTAATCTTCTACAGAAAGGATTGCCACTGTTGTATGAAATAATCCCTGCTCCCCTTCAATAGTTTGTGTGCCTATATGTTCAATCTGATAATTATGCTCACTAAGCATGTGGTTTATTCCTCTCTCAAAACAACTACCACCGACATCAACATTGCGGCAATAAGGACAGCGTCCTAGACTATCTGTAGAAACCCTAAATATTTGCTTCATTTTTAGTTCCTTTAAAATTTAGTTTTTTTATCTCAAAATTAGATCTATAGCAAATTAATCCTGATAACACCACTTCAAATCATCTGGCACAATTAAATGCACACCCCACCTCACCACAGCAAAGTCATGCACGTAATTCAAATACTCGGTCAGTCTAAAGGCTTGCTGTTATGAGCGTAAAGCTTGATAGTAAAGACAGCTCTTTACACTTCCTCATCTCAATATTTATCATGAGGCAATATTAAAAACTAAGAAACCACAATGCTCTATATTATTGGCATCCTATTTCTAGGCTTCATTATTTATTACTACAGGCTGGATCAGGCTAGCTCTGCATCAGGTGAATTTCTCCTTTATCTTTGCATTTCATTGATCATAATTTGCATTAGTCGAGCCTGGCGCGTTCTGACTTAAGCGAACCTCGTAAAAGAACAATTGAGCGTCAATACAGGTTTAATTTCGAATTTTCGGAGTCCATAAAAAGGAAGTAGATCTGTATGGTGATAATGACCATTCAGCTATCTAATGAGATATGGTCACATAATTTTTTAACATGTATTAAGACCATCAAGTAACTATTGAATAATAGTAAGCCATCCCTTTGCTTATACTTTTTTAATATTAAATTTCAACTCTTTGAATTTGCTATGTAAACATACTGTGTATTGATATCATTACATGAGTAGGCCAAAAAATAATTGTAATAGCTGACCTCAACGCTATTTTTATACCAATACTAAGCGTTAAATTATATAAATAAATCTTATTAGAGATATGGTTTAATTATTAAGTTACCTTTCAATAACTTAAGATATCGAAATCAAAATGACTGATGATCAAAAACATGACACTGATGATGTACGTGAAATAATAGCATCCACATTGGACATAGCTGAAGAAAGAGCTATGTCTTTAAAAGAGTTTCAGCGAATCTTTAAGACTGTGGGTAGGAACTTAAGTGGTCGCAAATTTTCTGATTTACAGCAAAAATTATCAGCTATTTATGATTTGGAAAAATTAGAAAAGTTACAAGAAAAAATATCAGATACTGTTAATAGACATATCTTATTTGATGACAAATTTATTACTGTTTATCAAAATGTGAAAAATATTGCTGAAATTAAACAAAAATTAGATTCAACTTTTGAAAGCCATCAGCCAGATCTTGAAGTAGAGTCACAAGTAAACAAAAGAACTTTTTATCCATTTCAAAGATATGACATCCGAGAAGATCTAATTATTTCATATCAATTTTCCCAAGTACGAGAATTAACAGTTAGACAAGAAATCGATACGGATGATCTAAAAGATAGCATTAGTGAATTATATAGCTCTGTTTTTGGCTTTAAAACTACAGAGTTAAGATGCTTTGATTCAGTGATACTGGATGAGGAGCGGAGTCTATTAATTATTTTAGTAGATCTAGCTAGAGTTATGCCAAGGAATGAACTTAACGTAATTCATAGCAATTTTTCTCATTTCATTAAAAAAGAATTAGGTTTAGAAATCATGCAAAAGTATGATTTTCTAGCTGCCCCATTAGATTTATTTCCATGTATTCAAAAATTTTATGATGAGACTGTCGATAATATCAGTGGTGTAACAGAGATCTATTTCACAACTACTGAAGGTACAGCTCATCACGAAAAATTACGTGGAGCTAGCGTTGATATCAGACAAGTTGTGTATCATGAATCTGGTGTTAATGGTTTAAAAAATACAGAAGTTGACGGTGTGAAACTTGATGAAACTATTACACCGTATCGGATAAGTAAAAAATACTATAATAGGGATATAGAAATTTCATTAAATAGTAGCTATAACGCTTTAAGTAATATTAATGGTAGCCATCTTTACAACGCATTTGTAATTGGTAGCCGATCTTATGAGGATATTGAGTTTGTTCTCAATAAGCTTTTAACATTAAGGTAATTTGACAATGACACGCTCTCAATATTTGTTAGAGCTAAAGCAAAATTTAGAGTTTCAGTTGAAAGATGTCTCAGCTGAAATGTTGAGTGCGTGTCTTAAAATGATTGATTACATTTCGATTGCCCCATCCAAGAAAAACCATCTAACTTTTGCAGACCTTTACAAGCGCGTAGATTCATCCACTTCAGAAGATATTTTCTATAGTGCTGTATTTTTTCTAACAAAAGACAACATTGATGTTCTGTCGCAAAAATTTGAAGCTTATAATTCCTTAGTTAGTCGATTTGAAATAGTTGATGATGCTGATGATGTAAGTGGGATATTAGATTCTATTACCACTGGCGAATACATCCATCCTTTGAATGGGGAGGTCTTAACAGCTGAAGAGTTTAATCGACAAGTGCTAACTTTCTTTTCCCCATCGAAGTTATTTGTGAGTAATTTGAATGCTCACTAACCCAGGTTTATTAGATCCTCGGGTTATTAAATTTATGACTCGACTACAACCAACATCCTATCAGGCCTTCATAGATTGTCTTTATGCTGATTTAGATGAAATTTTAAGAGAGATACAGGCAAGTCGAAAAATAATAGCTCAAAAATATCCTATAAATGATGCAAATAAAGAGGCACTAAAAGTATTTGAAGATGATATTAATACTCAAATAGTTAGAGACTTAAAGATCTTAAACTATGACGCCGCTCATGATAAATTTGATAATGGTCATGTGGATATTCATGTGGAATTATCTGGTTATCCATATAAATGGTTTGGTGAGTCTAAAATATGGAGTGGTGTCACAAAAATTAGTGGCGGATTCAAGCAACTATTAGAAGACTACTCCACTGGAGAAAAAAATGAAAAATGTGGCGGTGTATTAATTTATGTTGTTAATACTACCCAATCGACAAATAAAATTTTAAGAGCATGGTATAACGAGTTAGAGGCTGCAGGAAATGATCCAGCTCGTAATACAAATCTGGAAGGACTTGAACTAACTTGGCCACATGATGACATTAATCTTTTCTATAGTACTCAAGTACACCCACATTCTGGTTTAAGTGGATATAAGGTAAGGCACTGTGTGTTAAACCTAAAGTCTATTCGAAAGCCGGCAGATAAGATTAAACAACCTAGAAAAACTAAAAAGTAGAAATATCTTGAGCCTCCTTAATTAGAATAAATACTAATTTAGTTAATTTATAAATCACTAATAAAAGCTCCACAAACTTATGGAGCTATTCACTTAAAGCAATTGCAGCTCATCAGCTCGAATCTCGGTTACTTCCCGATCTGCTCCTTTGCTGTCTTTCCACTTCCTTGTACGCAATGAGCCTTCGACATAGACCTTCCCACCTTTCTTGAGGTACTTACTAGCAATCTCGGCTAAACGGTTACTGGTGGTGATTCTGTGCCATTCTGTGGCCTCTTTACGCTCGCCTGTGGTCTTGTCCTTCCAAAACTCGGATGTCGCCACACTGAATGTAGTAACGCTGCCACCGTTGGGAAATTGCTTTGTTTCAGGGTCACGACCTAGAACGCCCATTACTGTCACTTTGTTTACGTTTGGCATTTTTCAATTCTCTTTTATATCTATTTTCTTAGAAAACTCTGCGATTTTGCGATTTCACTCTATAAACCTTTAATAGCAAGGCTTTTCGTATCGCAACTATATTTTTGCGGTTTTGCGACAGTGCGATTTTAAGTGCGTATCGCAATGGAATCGCAAACCGTCGCAGTGCTATCGCAAATAGTTTGCGATTCTCAAGCCCTTATATATTAAGGCATACAAGGAGAAATCGCAGAATCGCAGTTATTTCAGTAGTAAAGGGTTTAATTCAATACACTGTGTATTATTAATCATGACCAACCGTAGATAATGAGATTCAATTAACTCGTTCAAACATAAATCAAATGCTCTAACTTTTCTTAAATTTGACGGCGCACCTTTTAATGCCAGTGTTTTGGGAATGCAATTGGCCTTATCTGCCTCACATTTCCTAATAAGCCATTTAATTAAACGCTCTGCATCACTCTCTGTACGAACCTCAATATCTGAATAGGTCGCCCATTCATTCAGTGAGTGCTTAACCACTTCACAAGCCCCGGTTAAGGTTTTGGCATCAATCCACTGTAAGCCCTCAAAATAAGCAAATACGGTAGCCAAACGCCGTGCTAATTGACTGGCACGACTGGCAAATGCCTGCAGGTATTCATAACGCTTACCTTTGCCTTGTAGTTCCTCAAACATATTGTAAAAAGCTAAATCAATCTGCCTTGCATCTTCATTCATTGGAATGACATAACGGCCATTATTAAGTTCATGCTCTGCCTGTGGGCGTGGACAGTCATCCAGTAGATATTCACAGCGTGTCCAGTAGGCAATTAATCTATGGTCATTATTGGCATTCTTGGCTTGATAAATTGCATCCTGTAAGCGTGTGCCGGCTAAGTTTTCAGGAACGGTTAAAATGAATCTAGGTAGGAAGCCTTGGCCTCTTAACACTGGGTCTTTCAATGCTTCTGATAAAACCTCATGCTGGCCTTGTAGGTTAAAGGTCAATCTCACATCATAAGCACGACCACTACCATTCAAATTAGATTTAGATCGGGTACGTTCCACAAAACCATCATCAAATAACTTGGCATAACCACCTAAGGCTTGATTGCGTGTATCACCTTTCATGGTATGACCACCAAAGAATTGAGCAGCCTCATCACTGGCAATGGAAGCATTATTTAAAATACCGTCTACATATAGCCCTGCAATCGATTCTAAGGTGATGTCACTGTATAGCGTGCTTGGGTCATGTGGCGGTGGATTCTCTGCACTGTAGGTTTCACGGTCTTTTTTATTTAATGAAGCCTGTCCGCTTTTCCATTGCTCAAGCGAACGGCGATATAACTCATACTGTTTACGCTCATGCTGAATAATCGCCTTATCTGCCATATTGCGACTGGTACTTTTACGGCTACCGCTTTGGCCCTCTGTAAGCAGATATAAACTACATGGCTCACCTTGAGTATTGAATGGATGGGGTGCATTTACATGGGCTTGGGCAATATGTGACATTGCACCGATGACACACTGCGCCGTCATGGCAATCGGTGATTGCACATGCTCGGAAATAGCCATCACTGCATCCTTTGCCAATGGCGGTAATGCATGTATCGGGTAAGGGCTGTTTACTGCTGTTTCAGCCTGTGCCAGTGGTAATAATTCACCCCATTCACCTGTAGACAATTGCTCTATAGAGAACTGGATAAACGCCTGTACTTCCTCTACATCCTCATCCTTATATAGATTGGTCAGAAACTCACTCTGGTCTGCCTTTTGATACTGGTTAAGCAACCTAACCGCCGTGTTTTGTTCTAACTTTTGAAATGGCTCAAGGTTTATATGTTCAGGTCTGACCGGTAGATATAACTGTGTATAGCCTGCCTTTGATAACTGATTAATCACATACTGAATTTGCTCGAAATCAAAAGGCTTAAGTTCTGTTGTATGGGGACTGCATAAGGTCGGTAATATCGCCAAAGCCACGGCGTAACCAGTCTGGGCAATCTTAAAGAATGCCTCCAGGCTGTAAGTGATAATGAGAGGCTTGGTATGGTCAAAATCGCCATACATTGCAAAACCTTTAGCCAATCCATCGGGAATGATTTGAACCTGTTGTTTGTCCTGTAGCACAGCACATTGCACAAGATTTAATTGCCCATCATAGATAGGCAGAATTAAAGGATTGTCATAGCTCATGCCGTTAATATCGACATTGCACTGGTCAACATAGATCGGCTGTGATGGATGGCCAAAACGTTCAATGATGGGATGATTGATATATGCATCATCCGATGGATTAAATACCGTGCAATTTGCTAAAATTGAATCGGGTTTGATGGAGGTGGTGATATTCATAGTATCACCGCCTTTTTATTTGCATCCCATTCAGCTTGATAGCCTTCACACTGTAAATCATGGTCATTGGCAAACGATTCAGAAAGATATTGAGCAACTTCTAAAAGCTCTTTATTGTGAAAAGTTTTATCTGTTTTATTGTTTCTAATGACTGTACTTACTAAGGCAC
>CABFOJ010001006.1_pt1 | contig 9440 bp, 8 predicted proteins | sample 3521971 | NCBI WGS metagenome assembly CABFOJ01 (sample SAMEA5312459, study PRJEB27640) | indoor metagenome | biome: indoor environment; feature: uncontrolled; material: polymer tiles stone | place: Germany | collected 2014-07-07 | reverse complement strand
CAATGTTTTGGATGCGAAGAAGCAATTAAACGCATATTTTGAATTTTATAATTTGAAACGACCTCATTCGAGTCTGGACAAAATGACTCCAGATGAGTTTTACTATGACCAGCTACCACAACAAAATAAGGTAGCTTAACTAGAGCAGAGTATCACTTATAAATAAGCTTTTAGTTGTTCAAACATGTGGGACCACCTCTAACCAATACGTTACAAATATTAAGGCTTTTTTTCTACTCTTTTTAGATCGAACTCAGGTTATAGCTATATTTTTTAAAACTTTATTTATTAATAGTTTAATTAATATTTTTATGATTATTTTTTAGGAATAAAATACCGAGTATTACCAATTTTTACTTAATGTTATAGGTATATTTATTAATAATAAAAAAGAATAAAGTTAATTATTTGTAGGAATAAAATTTTAAAAAATAATAAGATAGAAAAATAATACCGTTAATTTGTTTGTTATGTAGAGATATTGTTTATTTATTGTTAATATTATTTTTGAATTAATAGAAAATTTTTTGATATAAAGGATTAACATTTTGAATAAAACAGTACTCGTTTGTTCTTTAACTTGCTTAGCTTTAACAGCGTGTTCGACAACTGAAACCTCAAAAACAATACAAGCACCGCAAGTAACGGCTGCGACCGCACAAGTAAAATATACGGGTGCTAAAACTGCAGTTTCTATTGGGAAATTTGATAACCGTTCAAGTTATATGCGCGGTATTTTTTCTGACAATGTGGATCGTTTAGGAGGACAAGCAAAAACAATTTTAGAAACTCATTTACAGCAAACAGGTTATTTCTCTGTTTTAAACCGTGATAATTTATCTGAATTGCAACAAGAAGCAGGATTTGGAAAATCAACGCAATCAATTAAAGGTGCGCGTTTTGTATTGACAGGTGATGTTTCTGAATTTGGCCGGAAAGAAGTAGGTGACCACCAATTATTTGGTGTATTGGGCCGTGGTAAAACGCAAATCGCTTATGCAAAAGTTAATCTTAATGTGGTTGATGTGAAAACAGCAGAAGTGGTTCACTCAGTACAAGGCGCAGGTGAGTATGCATTAAGTGAGCGTGAAGTGCTTGGTTTTGGTTCAACCGCATCTTATGACTCTACATTAAACGGTAAAGTTCTAGATTTAGCTGTACGTGAAGCAGTGAATAATCTTGTGCTTGATTTACAGACTGGTAAATGGTCGAACAAGTAATAGGATTATTTCGTGAAAAATATATTTTTATTACTTGGTACTATAATGTCACTAAGTTTGGCTGGTTGTGCAAGTGGTCCTCAATCTTTATATAGTTGGGGTGCATATCCGCAACAAACTTATTTGTTGTTAAGTGTTCCTGAAAAAACTTCTCCTCAAGAGCAGATTGCTAAACTTGAAAAAGATATAGAAAAGGCTAAAGCTAAAAATGCGGCTGTGCCTCCAGGTTTATATGCACATTTAGGGCTATTAAATTTAAATCTTAATAATGGTCCACGAGCAGTAGAGTATTTTGAGTTAGAGCGTCAAGTTTATCCAGAATCAACTGTTTTGATGGATCGTTTACTGAAAAAAATGACAGGTCAAACTACTGTGGCTGGAGCGAACAAATGAAACAGTTGAAACGTTTATTCGCTTTAAGTGCAGTAACATTGTTATTTACAGGATGTGTGGGTACACCTAAAAATACCCGTGATTTAAGCAGCTATACCATGCATATGCCAAAGTCTATTTTGGTAATGCCACCTGTGAATGAATCACCTGATACACGTGCAACTTATAGTTATTGGTCAACAGTAACTGTTCCTGTTGCAGAAGCAGGTTATTACGTTTTCCCTATTAGCGTTGTCGACACAATGTTTAAGGAAAATGGTATTTATAACGGTTCTGATGCTCAAACAGTAAGTGCCCAAAAGCTACAAGAGATTTTTGGCGCTGATGCCGCTCTATATGTGAAAGTCAAAGAGTATGGTTCAAAGTATCAAGTGATTCAAACGGTTGCTACGGTTGCTGTAGAAGCGAAATTGGTCGATTTAAAAACTGGTCAGCTTCTTTGGGAAGGTTCAGAAAAGCAGATCCTTGCTAACAGTAATAGTAATGCTGGTTTAGTGGGAATGTTGGTTGGAGCTTTGGTGGATCAAATTTCGAATCATTTAAGTGACAAGGCTTATGTACTATCAGGTACGGTAAGTCAATTGTTGTATTCGCCACGTTTGACTCAGCAAAAAGGTTTGTTGTATGGACCAAGATCTCCGAATTTTTCACAGAATTCGGTAAGTCCTCAGCAATAAAAAAATCCCCTCAATCGAGGGGATTTTTTTATTTAGATTTTAAAGTTTCAATTAAGACACTTTATCACCTGGTTTAGCACCAGATTCAGGTGAAATTACCCAAACACCGTCGCCATTACCCGCAGCAAGCACCATACCGTTTGAAATACCAAAACGCATCTTACGTGGAGCAAGGTTAGCCACCATCACCACCAATTTGCCTTTTAAGTCTTCAGGTTTATAGAACTCACGAATACCGCTAAATACGTTACGTGGCTCAGCTTCACCGACGTTTAAAGTTAATTGAAGAAGTTTGTCAGAACCTTCAACATGAGCGGCTTCTAAAACTTCAGCCACACGTAAGTCAACTTTCACAAAGTCATCAATGGTGATGATTTCAGCTTCGCCAACTTTCGGTTCAGCTTTCTTCTCTTTAGCTTTCTCTTTCTTCTTCTCGGCTTTTGCAGGTTCTGCAGCAGGCGCAGCTAAAGAATCTTTAGATGCATCGACCATAGCAGCTACAGCTTTAGGGTCTACACGTTGCATTAACGGCTGGAACAATGCAATTTCATGACCGACAAGAATCGTTTCACGCGAAGCGAAATCGAAAGATTCCAATTGCAAGAAGTCTTGAACTTGTTTTGCCAAAGTCGGCAATACTGGTGCAAGGTAAACTGCCAATTGACGGAACAAGTTAATACCAACAGAACATACGTCATGAACTTGCTGTTCTTGACCTTCTTGCTTCGCAAGCGCCCAAGGTTTCTTCTCATCAATATATTGATTTGCACGGTCAGCAAGCGCCATGATTTCACGAATCGCAGCAGAGAATTCACGTGCCTCATAGTTTTGTGCAATTGAAGCGCCCGCATCAATAAAACTTTGCACCAGTTCAGGCTCAGCACAAGTTGCAGATAATTTATTGTCAAACTTAGTATTGATGAATTTTGCACAGCGGCTGGCAATATTGACCACTTTACCAACCAAGTCAGAATTCACTTTCTGCACGAAGTCATCCAGATTCAAGTCCGAATCTTCAACTTTGTCCGAAAGTTTAGACGCAAAGTAGTAACGTAAATATTCTGGGTTTAAATGCTCTAAATAGGTTTCGGCTTTAATAAAGGTACCGCGAGATTTCGACATCTTCTGACCGTTTACAGTCAAGAAGCCATTCACGAACAAGCCAGATGGCGTACGGTAGTTTGCGCCTTCAAGCATTGCCGGCCAGAACAATGCGTGGAAATATACGATGTCTTTACCAATGAAGTGATACACCTCATTTTTAGAATCTTTTTTCCAGTAATCATCGAAGCTTAATTCAGGACGTTTGGTTTTAATGTAGTTCTCAAAACTCGACATATAGCCAATCGGCGCATCGACCCAAACGTAGAAATATTTGTTTGGCGCATCCGGAATTTCAAAACCGAAATATGGCGCATCACGAGAGATATCCCAGTCATTTAAGCCGGCTTCAAACCATTCATCTAACTTGTTGGCAATAGATACAGGCAAGCGGCCTTCATCACGGGTCCATTTTTGCAGGTATTCAGCAAAATTTGGAAGTTTGAAGAAGTAATGGTCTGATGATTTCTCAACAGGCGCAGCACCACTTAAAGTCGATTTAGGATTCAGCAATTCTGTTGCATTATAGGTTGCGCCGCAAACTTCACATGAGTCGCCGTATTGATCTTCCGCTTTACATTTTGGGCATGTGCCTTTAATGAAACGATCTGACAAGAACATGCCTTTTTCAGGATCGAATAACTGTTTTACAGGACGCACTGCAATGTTATTTGCTTCACGGTTTTTGATGTAAATCTCAGACGAGCGATTTTTATTTTCTTCGCTGTTGGTCGAATCATAATGGTCAAAATGCACACCGAAACCATCAAAGTCACGGATATGTTCTTTTTGCACATTGGCAATCTGTTGTTCCGGTGCAATACCATTGGCTTCAGCACGCAGCATGATGGCTGTGCCGTGAGCATCATCCGCACAGACATACGTCACGTCATGACCCATTGCACGCATGGCACGAACCCAGATATCTGCCTGGATATACCCGAGTAAGTGACCCATATGGATTGGGCCATTGGCGTAAGGAAGGGCATTGGTGACTAGGATTTTACGCACGGATTCACTCTCTCATTCGTATTCATTATGCAATGGGCCATAATTTTACATGATGCAGAGGGGATTACAAAGAAATGCTTTAGCTGAAGCACTCCCAATCAAGCGACCGGAATATTCAAATACAAAATTCGATATCATTCGATGCGCGACTATTAAACAATTGATCGAGTTACGTTAGCGCTACTTTTTGCCATTAATAGCAACAACATGTACAGGCTTTGTTGCAATTTGCTTAATTCGTCCGCTTCTTTAAATGCTTTGTGCTAAAAAAATGTCTGATAATTCTTATATACCTCAGGGAGGGTACTCATGAATCAGAATAACCAGACTAGTATTTCAAAACAGAACCAAGATAAAGAACAACAGGCACGTGAACTGCATGACAAGATTGAAACAGAGCAAAAGCAGAACGAGATCGATAAACAGCACAAGCAAGAATATCAGGAAATACTAGAAGCCCAGAAGAACCATACTGATGAAAAGTCTGACGCTAAGCAAAGCGTTCAGCCAAATGGCGAACATGCAGACCAGCAAGACAATTCTGATCATACTCAAGAAGCTCAGTCAGGCAAGTCAGAGCAAAAAACTGAAACCATCAAGATGGATGACTTAAAAGCCAAGGCAATCGCCATTGGTGAAGAACTACTGAAAAAAGGCGAAAAGATTCTAAATGAGCTAAAAAATAGCAACTCAAACAGTCAGCAAAATGGTGAGCAGGGTTCAGATTCGAAAAATGCTAAATCTGATCAAGATAAATCGGTACAGTCAGATAAACAGAATTCTAAACAGGGGCAGAATGGCCAGCAGGACCTTATGGCAAATTTAAAAGATGAGGCGCTGCATAAGTTTGAAGATACCAAACAGAAGATTACTGAGTTAGTGAGTGAAGCCAGTGTCAAACTCGGTGAACTTAGACAGATGGCGGCTGACACAATGAGCAAAATGAAGAAAGATGATCAAGCTCAGTCAGATGAATCCAAAAAGGATGATCAAAATGCTTCGTCGAAAGACAAGGACTCAGGTCAAACTCATCAGAAAGATGATTCCAACAAGGATCATCATAAAAATGCTCAGTCTGAGCAGCACAAGTCTGAGCAAAACAAAAATCATAAATAATGGTTTCAACTAAAACGCTCCTTCAATCAGGGCATGATTGAAGGGGCTAGAAAGTCCGAAAAATTCAAGATCGTTCCAATACCATCACAACAGGGTCTATCTGCATATCAGGCAATGTCTAAATCAAGCGAACTGTTATTTAGTGGGTATGAGGTTGATTGAATCTCGCTTGGGATTCAATCGTTTGTTCTGGTATTTATTTTATAGCGCTATGTGCTGTATTGAATACCTGTGATAATAGCCGCTTAAAGCAATGTGCCAAGAGTGAAACCATGATTGACGAAGACGATTTTGATTACGACCAGCCGGTAACCCGAATTCCACAAAATCAGAATGCTCAGAACAAACTCGGGAAAGGCATTTTGCAAAACGCCGAGCAATATCTTCAGGAAATGTCTGCCGGTGAACATACCCATTTAATGCAAGCATTACGTCAACATGCTCAAGTAGAAGCTTATTTTGATGTGCTCGCCGATGATCTCGATCAACCGGTCGATGCAAAATTTGCCAATGATGCATTAAACCTGATTCATATCTGGAGCTTGATCAATCAACATGAAGATGATGTGGCAAGCTTCGATCTTTTAGATGTGATCAATACCGATTATTTCCAGGCTGAACTGCTTGCAGCTTTTGATGCATTAGAGATTGATGCAGGAAATAAAGCGCAGCGCCGTTTTGTGATTCAAGAAGCATTTAAACTGTATCAGATGCAATGTTTTGCAGGCTGCATCCCGCTTTTGTATGCTCAACTGGAAGGTCTATTGACTGATGTCCTGATTGAACGCGGTTTCTTGAAACAGAACCAGACCAAATTTGTCGATATCTATAAAATTGTTCCGGGTTTAAAAGGACATGAAATAAAGAGCTTGTGGCATAAATCTAAAATTGCTTGTGAAATGAATGTTTATTTTGCAGAATTGGCCGCTTATAAAATGGATAGTAGCTCAACCGTGACCATGACCCGTCATAATATTTTGCATGGTACAGATGTCAGCCATTTCAGCAAAGAACACAATTTTATCTTGTTTATCTGGCTGTTTTCGGTCGTGAGCTTTATGAGTACGCTTAGAAAATAATAAAATAAATCTCATTAAATTGAATTTTGCTGAGTTGAAATTTAACGAAGCAAAACTCTGAAATGACCAACCCATTACACCATTCAAACACAGGATGGTGTATTTTTCTGGATGCACGTTTTGCCTAAAGAAATTTTTAATGCACTCTATTTGTGAGTATAGGGTTGTGGGCATAGAGGAAATTAAAAGCACAGCCAGTGAAAGGGCAGCTAGATATAACAGATACGATAAATTCAATTTTTCCTTCGAATGAAAGAAATATAGAACTTATTCAGCTTGGTAGTCTTGAAGAGAAAATGAATAGAAACTTAAAAATAAAAAGAACTTGCTCAGTAGAGCAAATGATTGAGTGCTGTTGAAAATGACAGCACCAGAACATATTGGATTTATTCTAATAAATTGAAAACTGTATGATCTAGTATCTGGATTGGGGGAATTGCACTCAAATTTAGATCATACAAGACAGCTTTTTAAATCTGGAAGGTGTGGATCGAATTTTATAGTTCGCGCCATACTTCATTTTTATCATTTAAAGAAACGGTGAAATTAAAGTTTGAATCATCTGATACAAGCAGACCAGTAGGCGTATGCATTACCACTTTTAAAATAGTCCCTTGTTCAAAAACCAAAGGATTGCAATTTTCTTTTTTTAGAACGACTGGTTTTAATAATTCGATGACTGAATTGTCCATTTTGCTTCCCCGAGCGTTTCACTAAGCTAATAAAATACTAGCATGATTTGATAGATGTTTAACTAATTTTATCAGCATTGAGAATTAAATCAAAAAAAATCAGATGGAAGTTTTATGTGATATGCACATTAAATAAAAATTATAAATGTTTTAAAGTTATTCGCTGAGCAATAAAGTAAAACTCAAGAGCGCATTGGATGGTTTTTTTAATGTGGTTTTAATATTGGTTTAATGAATGAACATTAGCCTACTCAGTTATTTACTGGCTCGGTCATGACTTAGTTTTGCAATGCTACTTTGATTCCATTACAAGAGGTGAGTAAAACTGATTTCCTTTGAGCTATGTATCCATAATGAAGTGAAATGATGAAAATATCAGCGCTGGGTTAATTTAAAAGTACATATTGTTTATTGAAATGTCGGGTTGCTGAAGCTGACTCACGCGAAAAAACATTTCCCAAACAGGGAATAAGTTGTTACAAAGATGAAAATACTAGAATAATGGCGGATTCATCCATGGCAGCTAAAATTGTTTAGTTTGCGTGGGTGGCTTAGGTTGTACATTAAAAAATAAAGGAATATCCATACGCAATGTTTAGATCTTTTTTTCCGAACCCGAAGTGGTTCTTTTTGTCGTTGCTGCTTTGGTTTTTAATCAATGTGGCTTTGTGGTATTCAGGTGGAAGTGGTTGGGGAACATTTTTAGGTTTTGCACCCGGTTATCATGAGGCGGAATTGCCTATTGGCGTAAGTCGTTTCTGGACACCTTCATTTTTATGGTTTTATCTGTGGTTCCTGGTTTCGACGGTTATTTTTGCCCTGTTCTGGAGATTCAAATCCAGCAATCCCTGGCAGGGATGGTCAGTCTGGGGTTCTGCCTTTATTCTGTTTAATATCTGGTTTTCAGTGCAGGTCAATGTCGTCGTGAATGCGTGGTACAGCCCGTTTTATGACCTGATTCAGAAAATGCTCGGCAGTGGCGGTGGAGATGTCAATTTACTCTACGGTGAAACCATGACCTTCCTGTATGTCGCCATGGTTTATGTCACGATTGCGGTATTTAACCTGTTCTTTGTCAGTCATTATATTTTCCGCTGGCGTACAGCCATGAATGACTATTACACCGCACATTGGGAACAGTTACGGCATATTGAAGGGGCTTCGCAGCGTATTCAGGAAGATACCATGCGCTTTGCCAAAACCACCGAGAGTCTGGGGGTGAGTTTCATTCAAGCCTTGATGACTTTAATGGCGTTCTTGCCAGTGTTATTGCAATTGTCATCGCATGTGAAACAACTGCCTGTGATTGGTGAAATTCCCTATGCACTGGTTTGGGCAGCCATTAGCTGGGCGGTCTTTGGTACAGTCGTGCTGATGGTGGTCGGTTATAAATTGCCGGGTTTAGAATTTAATAACCAAAAGGTGGAAGCCGCGTACCGTAAAGAACTGGTATATGGTGAAGATTATGCAGAGCGTGCCGATCCGCTGACTTTAAAAGAACTGTTTAGCCGCGTACGTTTTAACTATTTCCGTTTATATTTCCATTATGCCTATTTTAATATGGTGCGTATCTGGTATATGCAACTGGATAATCTGTACGGTTTATTTGTGCTGTTCCCGAGTATTGCCGCAGGTGCAATCACGCTGGGTCTGATGATGCAGATTGCCAATGTATTTGGCAAGGTGCGTGAATCATTCCAGTATTTAATTGAGTCATGGCCCACGATTATTGAACTACTTTCGATTTATAAACGTTTAAGAGCGTTTGAGTCGACCTTGCATAAATAAAAAGCCCGCATCGTGCGTAATGTTGATCAGTTAAGGAGTTTGACCATAAACTCCTTAACTTTTGGGTTATTCACAGCGGAGTCTTATCTTATAAAATCAAATATTTGGAGTTCGTCAGTTGTTTTGTTTAGCCAAATGAGAAGCGAAGCTTCGCAAGAAAAGCATCTTACAAAGACTTTAAATAATTTATTTAAAGTCCTTTCATCGCAAAACTTGTCCACTATCACCGAGTAGCAAATCCATCGCAGAAACAGTAACTTCCTTCATGTAATCCTGCCTCAAACAGTTGCGAATGACGTATTCGTGTATCAAATAATATGATTAATTCAAAATAGAAAATGCCAGCCAATTTCTTAACTGACT
>CABFOJ010001575.1_pt1 | contig 9545 bp, 9 predicted proteins | sample 3521971 | NCBI WGS metagenome assembly CABFOJ01 (sample SAMEA5312459, study PRJEB27640) | indoor metagenome | biome: indoor environment; feature: uncontrolled; material: polymer tiles stone | place: Germany | collected 2014-07-07 | reverse complement strand
GGCATGCTTGAGCGCTTGCGCATACAGACCATGCACCATTTTTTGAAAAATACTGCGTTGACCCGATTCCGCATTTTGAAAGGCATACCCCAAACCCGTAATCAATGCAAAACGATGGGGCACTTTTGCCAAGCTTGCAGCCAATGTGCCATAAATCACGGGCTTAATGGTATAAGACAGCACATAATCCGGCTGAATTTGGCGAATCAGCTGATACATCGCTTTTAAAGTTTTGAGATCTTGAATTGGATTAGTTCCTGTACGTTGCATAGGCAGCGTATGCACCTGATAACCCAGTTGCTGCAATTGATTCAGCTCATCAGGATAGTCTTGCAAGTCGGGCGCTAGGACATGTATTTCTAAACCTTGAGCATGAATCGCCTCTAACAATTTACCGCGAAAGTTCAGTACAGACGGTAGATAACTACTGATCATCAAAAATTTCATCAACCTTGTCTCCATACCGTCATGTATTGCTGGCTCACGTGCTGAATACTAAAATTCTGCCCTACGCGCAGCCGTGTTTGTTGCTTTAAACTATATTTTTCAGCCTGTGCTAACTGCACATACGCTAAAATAGCCGCTTTCAACGCTGCTACATCGCGTGGTGCAACCACCCAACCCATCTCTTCTACGATATATTTGGCATCCCCAACATCTGTCGTAATACAAGGTAAACCTGATGCCATCGCTTCGACCAAGACATTGGGAAAACCTTCCGTGATCGAGGTCATCAAAAAAGCATCCAGCGATTGATAAAAAGCAGGCATATTAGAGACTTGATCCAATAGCTGTACTTTTTGTGGATCTAACTGATGCTCAGCAAAGGCTTGTTTGATTTCAGGGGTGGCTAAATTGGCACCACTCCCTGCAATTTTAAACACAATCGGCTGATCTTTAAGTTCAGCAATTACTTGCAATAAATATGCATATCCTTTAGCTGTATGGTAGCGCCCTGCAAAACCAATTGTGATCGGTTCATGCAATTGCTCATTTACTTGAAACTGATCTAAGGCAACACCATTGGCAATCACCTGCTGATTTGCATTGTTAAAACCAAACTCTTGATGTTGTTCAAGGGATGAATGCGCACAATACACGATACCTTTCGGTTGCTGAGATAAAAGCTTGCTGAGGTTTAATGCAACTTTGGTACTCAGTGACTCTTCTTTAGGTGATGCCAGTGAATGATGAACCCCCCAAAAAACAGGTGGTTTTTGTTGCATGCCCAACATACTTAGACTGGCCATCGCATTGGCATGATACATCCAACCTTGTACCACATTCGGTTGAATCTGTTGCAGTAGCTTTCTGAGTTTAAGCATGACACTGAAACTATTTATACCTTTCCAGTTTAAACTGTAGTGTGAAGAGCACAGCTTCAAGGTATCTGTATACACGTCCGACACATGCATTAAGGAGATAATGATATGTTCATACTCTGCCTGCGTTTGCGCAACCAAACGAGACAACATCATTTCAGCACCACCCACACCTGCGAAGTTGGTAATCACATGTACAACGACAGGTTTGTTCATACTGCCAATCCCATCATCTGAGCATAGCGTTGCAATACCGTGTCTTTATGGAACTGCTGACAATGCTGTTCAAATTCAGCCGCAGTATATGGCACATCGTCTGCACAAAGCGCTTGCTGCATAGCTTTTGCTAGTGCAGGTGCATCATCGCAAGGCACCAGTAAGCCAAATTTGGCATTATCCAGAATTTCCATCGGGCCACTTGGGCAATCGGTACTGACCACTTTAATTTTTGAAGCTAGCGCCTGAATCAGCACACCCGGCAAACCTTCCCAATTTGAACTCAGTACAAACAGTTCAGCATATTTAAAATAAGCATAAGGATTGGCATCAAAACCCGGTAAATCCACAACATCGTGTAGACCCAAGTCAGCACGTAAATATTCTAGTTCCTGACGCAATTCACCTTCGCCCAAAATGATCAAACGGGTATTGGGCTGCTGTTGATGTAACCTAGCAAAAGCACGAATCAAATTGGTAAAATTTTTTGCTTCTGTTAAACGTCCAACCGCCATGATGACTTTAAGATTAGGCTCAAAAAAACGATGCGTTACAGGTGCTTGAAGTTTGACAAAATAACTGTCATCAATCACGGGGTTGTAAATGGTGACTAAATTAGACTGTTGATAGCCATAATATTCACGAAAATCCTCTAACACCCCATTGGATACACAAACCACTCGATTCGCCATGGGATAGCTATAGTTCACGAGGCCTTTCAAGACAAACTTAGCCAAACCTTGCAACTTCATATTTTTCGAAGGTGTCGATACTTCACGGAAGATTAATTTAGTTTTGACTCTAGCCAGTTTCTTGGCAAAGGCACAAATGATATTACTATGGGTTTGGGTGGCAACGACTGCAAGGTACTGCCCTGTTTTTAATTGTTGTTTCAGTGGCATCAAAGCATTCACCACTCGCCCACAGTTCAAATCAAGCAGTTGGATTTTAGTGCTAACCTCAGGACGTAATTTTCCCTTTTCACCCTGTATATTACAGACAGCCAAATCTACCTGAATACCTCGCTCAGCAAAGCTATTGGCCAACTGGATGACGGTTCGCTCAGCCCCTCCACCACCCAGTGTTGGTAAAAAGAACATCACTTTATTCAACATCATAAAACCCACTTAAACCTAAAGCTGAGATTGTTTCTGTGCTTGAAGCTCAATCGCACGCAGCACACGTTGAGTATAGTCCTGAATCTCTGCAAGCTCAGAATCACTGGCACAAGTGGCTTTGATTTTGGCTTGGAAGTCACCAAAACTGCTCACCACTTTGGCAGGTACACCAATTGCTACACTATTATCAGGAATATCTTTCGTCACCACTGAACCTGCGCCAATCACCACATTTGAACCAATCGTGACCCCCGGCATAATGATGCTATTGACCCCAATAAAAACATGAGAACCCACATGAATAGGGGCAAAACGTTGATAACGTTTACCTTGCGCATCATAAATGAGGCAGGTACTACCATCATGAGTAATAAACTTCACGCCTGAGGTGACTGTAACGTGATTCCCTAGATGAATCAGAAAAGGTTCAGAACCCCAGCTCTTGATATAAATTCGACAATGCTCACCGATAGTCACACCTTTATTACGCGCAAAAGCAACACTGCCCTTGAACATAAAGTAGGCTAAATCAAACACTGTGTTGAAAATTGACCGAATCAATGCCATGTATCAAAAAGACCCAAGATAAATAGATAAATGTACAACAAAATTACTGCAACGGGCTATTTTACTCTCAATTGGACAACACGGATATGCTCTGTCCAACAGAGTTTTATTTTATTTTTTTCGCAGGTGTTCCCACGTAAACACCCGCCTCTGGAAGGCTTTTACTCACCAATGAACAGGCGCCAACCACCACGTTATTGGCAATGTTGACCCCATCAAGTACTGTTACTCGGGCACCAAACCAAATGTTTTCACCGATTTGAATCCCCTGTTTGGTAATTTGGTCTTTGACCAAAACCTCAGGATCATCAAACTTATGGTTACTGGCGATCATAATACTTTGCGTACCAATTCGGGTGTTATCCCCAATGCTCAAACCACCACAGCCATTGAGAAAAGATTTGGAGTTAATACTAACATTCTGTCCAATTTCGACCTTGCCACCAAAACATTTGATATAACAACTTTCACCAATAAAACTGTGATCACCAATACAAAGCGTGGCGCCTTTTTCCACAATAATCGTGACATCATCACCAATATATACATTTTTCCCGATACTCACGACGCCAGCAATATCAAGCTTGGTGCGTTTACCAAAATATTTAAACTGACTTGAAAATGCCATGTTATACAGCGCTTTACGGCACTGTGCAGAGAACCAGTTGAGCAACTTCAAAGTTTTAAAAAACATCACAATTTTGCTCTCCACACCACATATAAAATGGAAAAATTATAAAAAATGAGTGCTACGGGAACAGCCAAAAGCATATAAATTTTATCATTCATCATGGCATAGAGCGCAGCAAACAAAACGAACTTTAAAATCAATTCCACAATTTGCAGTTTAAATAAAACTTGGCTGTTTCGTTTTGCAATCAGATAAGCTGAACTAGGCGGATTACAAAAGACTGCCCAATAGCCCAATGCCAAAATTTGGAAATAGGTTGAAATACCAACCCATTCATGACCAAAAGCCCACAAATAAACACTTTCAGGTAATACAAAAAATACTGCAAAAAATGGCAATGAAGTCAGGCTTAGAATCACACTGCTTTGCAAAGCCTGACGATTGGTGTGTGCATGTTTAAATTTGCGAATAAAAAATTGGCGAAGGGTTTGCGACATTAAGTTAATTGGGACACGGAGTGTGCGTTCAACAATCGCGTAAAAGCCCATTGCCTGTACCCCGACAAAATGTGAAATCACATAATAGGGAAGATTATGCGAAAAACTATTTAAAAGTGCATGCGGCGTATTGCTATAGATAAAATCTTTATAATGCTTAAATGCCTGCCAACTCACGGTATAGAGGTGATTTTTGAGAATATAAAGCACGACGATAAGCAACATAATCAGTGAGCTTACCGCATAGCTACCAACCAAGCTGATATTCATCCATAAAGGCAAGCTTAACTGCACTACCACCACAATCAGACTTCTAAAAATATTCAACCCTGCGCAGAAATATTCGACATGTACTGAAAACTTATAGTTATAAAGGCTTTGAATCAAGGTATTGGCAAGAGTTCCACCACAAATTGCCCAGACCATCAGTCCATCGAAGAACCAACTCAAAACACCTGCTGAAAGTAATGAAATAACGGTCGCAAAAACCGCACCTTCGAAAATGAGGCTTTTTTGATGCTGTTGTTCTGCTATCAATTGCGCTTGATCTAAACGCAAATTCGCTACCGTAGATAAAACACTAACGATAGCTAAAGCAATGCCATATTCACCAAAATTTTGAACTGAGTATAAGCGCGTTAAAAAAGGCAGGGCGATAAATGTCATTATCGCACCCACCAATAAACTGCTGGTGATTAAACCAATCGACTGGTATTTGGCGAACAGACGCGCAATCATGTCAGCCCGTTCAGGTCAAATTGTTGACATACCAACGCATTGCCAACTGAATGCCTTCAGCAATCGGGTATTCAGGCACATATCCTAAAGCCTGTTGAATTTTGGCAATACTGGCTTGTGAATGGCGCACATCCCCTGCACGAAACTCGCGGTAAACTGCAGGCTTTTCATAGCTAATTGAATTTTCAAGCAATGCGACTTGAATCGCAGCATATAGATCATTCAAAGTGGTACGATCACCGACTGCTACATTATAAACTTGGTTTTTCACCTCTTCGGGGGCTGTAGCAGCCAAAATATTGGCTTGAACCGTATTCTCAATAAAACAGAAATCGCGGCTGGTTTCACCATCACCATTGATAAAGACATCATCGCCAGCAATCATCGACGCAGTCCATTTTGGAATCACCGCTGCATAAGCACCATTTGGATCCTGACGTTGTCCAAAAACATTAAAATAGCGTAAACCAATTGCTTTAAAACCATAGCTGCGGGCAAACACATCTGCATACAGCTCATTCACATATTTGGTCACAGCATACGGTGAAAGCGGATTCCCAATATTTTCTTCAACTTTAGGTAATCCTGGATGATCACCATAGGTTGAACTGCTTGCGGCATAACTAAAACTTGAAACATGTGCATCACGTGCTGCCGTCAGCATATTCAAAAAGCCACTGATATTGGTGTCATTGGTCGTGATCGGGTCAACAATCGAACGCGGTACAGAGCCCAAAGCAGCTTGATGCAAAACATAGTCCACACCATTACAGGCTGTTTGACAGTCCACAAACTGACGAATATCACCCTCAATGAAATTGAAATTTGACCACTGTGCCTCTGAGACACATCCTTTCACTTCATCAAGATTATGTTGATGACCTGTTGCAAAGTTATCTAAACCGACGACTTTTTGATCTAACTTTAACAAGGTTTCAAGCAGGTTTGAACCAATGAATCCTGCAACACCTGTGATCAACCACGTCTTTGGGGCGCCTTTTAATTGCTCGCAAACCGTTTGATACTGGTTCATGCTCTTTCCTACTTTAAACATTATAAACGAAGATCAGATTCAGCTTGATCCAGCACATATTTTAAATCATACAAAACATGACTTTCTTTACCTAAAGCACGAATTGCATCAGCGCCCATGACTTTAAATTGCTCATGTGCGACCGCAAGAATAACGGCATCATAGGTCTGTGCATTTAAAGTAGGAACTGGGGTAATACTGTATTCACTTTCAGCTTCAATTGGACTCACCCAAGGGTCATACACATCAACATCGATATGATATTCTTGAAGTTCTTTCACAATGTCGATAATCCGAGTATTCCGAATATCGGGACAATTTTCTTTAAAACTGAGACCCAAGACTAAAACTTTTGCACCTTCAACCTGAATCTTCTTTTTCACCATACTTTTAACAAGTTGGGTGACGACATAAGCACCCATGCCATCATTAAGACGACGACCTGCCAAGATAATTTCAGGATGATAACCCATCGACTGTGCTTTATGAGTTAAGTAATACGGGTCAACCCCGATACAGTGCCCACCCACTAAACCTGGACGGAACGGTAAAAAGTTCCATTTCGTTCCTGCGGCTGTGAGTACATCTTCTGTATCAATGCCCATTTTATTGAAGATCAAAGCAAGTTCATTAATTAAAGCAATATTGACATCACGTTGCGTGTTTTCAATCACTTTTGCTGCTTCTGCGACTTTGATACTTGGCGCTTTGTGCGTGCCCGCTTCAATAATAAGATTATATACTTCATCGACAAAATCAGCGACTGCAGGTGTAGAACCTGCTGTAATTTTTAAAATATTGGTCACACGGTGAAGCTTATCCCCAGGATTAATTCGTTCAGGACTATAACCCGCAAAGAAATCTTGATTGAATGTTAAACCTGATACTTGTTCTAAGACTGGAATACAAGCTTCTTCTGTTGCACCCGGATAAACGGTCGACTCATACACCACGATATTGCCTGACTTTAGGACTTGGCCGATGCTCTGTGAGGCTTTGATCAATGGGGTGAGATCAGGTTGTTTGAACTCATCAATCGGTGTTGGAACGGTCACAATATAAAAGTTACAACTTTCTAAATCTGCTAAATTGTCACTGTAGGTCAATTGGCTTGCCTGAGCCAACTCATCAGGCGAAACCTCTAAGGTATGGTCTTGACCAAGCTTTAATTCATCAATTCGCTTTTGGTGAATATCAAAACCCACCACAGGGACTTTTTTACCAAACTCGACAGCCAGAGGCAAACCAACATAACCTAATCCGATGATGGCAATTTTTAGATCAGCGAGTTGTAGCATGGTACAGCCTTGTGCAATGTAAGAAAAATCATAAATTTGAGAATAAAGCGCAAAATATAATAACAGAAAAATGGTTTAGTTCCGTTATGATTTTCCACTACCAGTAAGTTTGAAGCTATACTTGAATCATAATCCTCAACAAATACAAAATCTTATAGGGTTAATACCCCGCTCAAGACTGTAAAGCTTTTTAATAAATGAGCTTTACTATAAAATTGATTACAATTTGTTATATACCCCAAAGCGAACTTCGGTAAAATGCTGTTTAATTGAAGTGATTTTAAAAAATCTAAAATGGGAATTTTTGTGCGACATTTTAAATCTATAATTCTATTGTCCTTTATCATGACATCCTCTGGATGCGCTCTGACATCTGGGCTACAAACTTATGATTTACCTGATGAAGGTATGTATCAAACAGAGTTAGGCACACAAGTCAATGTTGTGAAACTCACCCAAACATCATTACCAGCTGTCCAACCTGCTCAATATAATCAAGACTATTTTTCTCATTTGTTCAACATTCCTCAAAAGAATTACAAGCTCAGTGCTGGAGATATTCTCTCGATTTATCTCTGGGCTTATCCTGAGATTACACCTGCAACAAATACTATTAGCAATGAAGGAGCGATCAAATCTAACGGTTATCAAATTGATCAAAGTGGTTATATCCAATTTCCAATTATTGGTCGCTACAAAGCCGCAGGAAAGTCTTTAACACAAGTGAACCAAGAATTACGTAACCAACTTTCACGGTATTTAAAAACACCGGACGTCATTGCTCGTGTTCTATCGTATCAAGGACAACGCTACTCTGTACAAGGCAGTGTCATGAAAGGTGGGCAGTTTACTTTAACTGACCAACCCACCAGTGTTTATACTGCATTAGGTTTAGCTGGCGGTATCAATACCCAGTTAGGAGATAACACCTCTATTACACTTGTCCGCCAAGGTAAAACTTATAATCTCAATAGCATTTCGCTTGAAAAGTCTGGTTATTCACTACACAATTTATTGATTCAGCCTAACGATACACTTTATGTAAACTCAAAAGAAAATCAGAAAATTTATGTAATGGGTGAATCGGGACAAAACAAACCGATCCCGATGCGAGATCAGGGTATTAGCTTAAGTGATGTCATTGGGGAAAGTCTCGGTTTGAATCCACTTTCAGGAAGCCGAAGCAAAATTTATGTGGTTCGTAGTCATCGTGATGCAGGGATTACTGATGTCTATCACCTAGATTTAACCAGTATTGGTGATTTTGGACTGGCAAATAAATTTCAAATGCAAAGCAATGATATTGTGTATATCGATGCCTCAGGTTTAACGCGCTGGCAACGTGTCATCAACCAAATCATTCCGTTCTCAAACGTGATTTATAATATCGACCGTGTGGGGCAATAATGCAGTTCAAAAATATTTTGGTAGTGTGCGTAGGTAATATCTGTCGTAGCCCTATGGCAGAGTACCTACTCAAACAAAACCATCCACAGCTCACCATTCACTCTGCAGGTATTTCTGGCATGATTGGATATGCGGCTGATGACAAAGCAAAGCTTTGCATGCAACGTATAGGGATTGACATGAGCTCTCATATTGCAAGGAAACTTAATGCTGAACTGATTAAGCAAGCTGATTTGATTTTAGTCATGAGCCAAAATCAACAGAAACATATTGAGCAAACATGGCCATTTGCAAAAGGGAAAACGTTTCGTTTAGGTCATTGGCAAGGAAAGAATATTCCTGACCCCTATCAACATGATCAAGCTTTTTTTGATGAAACTTCCCTGCTTATACAAACGTGTGTAGCAGATTGGACTAAACATATTTAACTTTGATGTACGATTATGAGCCAAACTACAAATACAGAAGATACTATTGATTTAAAAGAACTATTTTTCTCATTGATCGCACAATGGAAGTTAATTGCGCTGTGTATCCTTTTGAGTCTAATTTGTGCCCTGCTTTATTTAAGAGTGACACCCGACACCTACTCCGTCAATGCATTGGTACAAGTCGAAGAAAATAAAGGCGCTTCCGCAGCTCTATTAGGTGATCTCTCGAGCATGGTTGAGCAAAAACAACCCGCTCAAGCAGAAATCGAAATTTTAAAATCGCGTTT
>CABFOJ010001190.1_pt1 | contig 9568 bp, 9 predicted proteins | sample 3521971 | NCBI WGS metagenome assembly CABFOJ01 (sample SAMEA5312459, study PRJEB27640) | indoor metagenome | biome: indoor environment; feature: uncontrolled; material: polymer tiles stone | place: Germany | collected 2014-07-07 | reverse complement strand
GCTTCAATTTTTTCAATATTCTTGCGAACAGGACGGCTGAGTTCACGACGACGTGCAGCTTCTTTACGTTGTGCCTCTTTATCCAGTTTGGAAATCGTGGGTTTAACTTCCACTTGAGATTTCACAGGTGCAGCCGGTTGTTGACCTGATTTCATCATCTCGATCCGGGCTTGACGTAACCAGTCTGCATATGCGGTCAAATCCCCATCAAACTCACGGCTTTGACCGCCATGCACCAAGATTAACTCATCACACACACTGGCAATCAGTTGACGTTCATGCGATACCAGAACCACAGCACCTTCAAAATCTTGCAATGCCATGGTTAATGCATGACGCATATCCAAGTCTAAATGGTTGGTCGGTTCATCCAGAATCAACACGTTTGGACGTTGCCATACAATCAGTGCCAGTGCTAGACGGGCACGTTCACCCCCCGAGAAGCTTTCACTTGGGGTATCCATGCGTTCGCCACTAAAACCGAAACTGCCGAGGAAAGAACGCAAACTGGCTTCACTGATTTTCTTATCGGCAATACGGGACAATTGCAGCATTGGGCTGGCATTACCATCCAAAGCATCCATTTGATGCTGAGCAAAGTAACCGATATTGAGCAGTTCAGAGTCTTTACGAGTACCTTGAAGCAGTTGTAAATCGCCGACCAGTGATTTAATCAACGTAGATTTACCCGCACCATTCATCCCCAGCAAACCAATACGACTGGTGGGGGTGATTTGTAAACTGACATTGGTCACAATCAGTTTGTCACCATAACCAATATCCGCATGCTCAAGTTCAAGCAGTGGTGAACTCATTTTGGTCGGTTCACGGAACGAGAAGGTAAAGGGTGTATCGACATGCGCTGCAGATAACTCTTGCATACGTTCAAGTTGTTTGATCCGGCTTTGCGCTTGTTTGGCTTTGGTGGCTTGTGCCTTAAAGCGGTCAATATATTTCTGCAAATGTGCGCGTGTTTCTAATTGCTTTTCATAAGCTTGCTGTTGTTGAGCCAAACGTTCACTACGAGTACGTTCGAAAGTTGAATAGTTGCCGGTATATAGAATCAGTTCTTGATTTTCGATATGTAAAATATGATCGGTAATTGCATCTAAGAAATCGCGGTCATGCGAAATCAGAATCAATGTACCTTCATAGGCTTTTAACCAGTCCTCTAGCCACAGAATGGCATCTAAATCTAGATGGTTAGTCGGCTCATCGAGTAACAACAGATCTGAACGGCTCATCAAGGTACGCGCAAGATTCAGACGCATACGCCAACCACCAGAGAAACTTGAAACATCCAGTTGTGACTGATGTTCAAAGAAACCCAAACCCGCCATTAATTGTGATGCTTTAGATGGTGCAGAATAGCCATTAATTTCATCAAAACGACCGTATAGATGTGCAAGTTCATCATCGCTTAAGCTTTCTGGGTGATCTAATTTATTTTGAATTTCCCAAAATTCTTCATCGCCAGACAAAACGAAATCAATCGCTTTCATATCTAAAGCTTTGATTTCCTGAGCCATATGCGCCACAGTCCAAACTGCAGGGCGAGTTAAAGAACCCCCATCCGATTCCATACCACCGAGCAGTGCAGAAAATAGCGTGGATTTTCCTGCGCCATTTACACCAGTTAAACCAATTTTCCAGCCTGGATGGAGTTGCATGGATGCTTTTTGAAATAAAACACGTCCACTGCGACGTATAGAAAGTTGATCTAACTGAATCATTAAAATATCTAAATAACAAGAATAGTGCGCGTATTCTAAAGGAAGTGGCCGAGAAAAGAAAAAGACTAGAAGGTTATTATGTGGATAAAAGGCAGTTTTAACTAAATAAATAAAAGTGTGATAATTTGTGCAAAAAAAAGCCTTTTATCAGAAATAGAATGAATTCCCTATTTTTACCGTTAAAACAACACTATAGTTATTTTATAAGGGAATATATAAAAAAAATTAGGCATGAGCATGAAAAAAAGGATTTTGATTTTATCCACCGGACTATTCTTCAGTTTTTCAAGTGTGGCACAGGCAAAACAAAATATATGTGTTTTTGACTTGCTGGGAAAAGCGGGTGAATCTTATAAATTGATCGAAGAATGGTCCTTGGCCAGTAAGCAGTGGGGTGGAGAGGTCAATCTGATTTCTTATCAAGATGAAGCCAAAGTTGAACAAGATTTTAAATCGGGTCAATGTGACGCTTTTTATATGACCTCAATGCGTGCACGTGCCTACAATAAATTTGCTGGCTCGATTGATGCGATTGGCGGCATACCGAGTAATGATATAGCACAAAAAGCTATTAGCTATGTACTTGATAAACGCAATGAAAAACGCCTGATCAATACCATGGGTAAAGAAACCTTTGAAGTGGTCGGTATTGGACAAATTGGCTCGGCTTATATTTTTGTCCGTGATCGCTCGATTAATTCTATAGCCCGTGCAGAAGGCAAAAAGTTCGCTGTATTACATTATGATTATGCTCAAAAAATTATGGTTACGCGTGTTGGCGCTGTTCCGGTAATGTCAGAGATCTCAAATTTCATCAAAAAATTTAATCAAGCTGAAGTTGAAATTGTTGCTGCACCCGCTTATGCCTTTAAACCTCTTGAAATTTATAAAGGTTTAGGTACGCAAGGAGCGATGATTAATTTTCCTGTGGTCAATGTCACTGCCGATTTGATTATACGTAAAAATAAATTTCCTGAAGGGTTTGGCATGCAATCGCGGAGTTGGTTCGTCAAACAATTGCCGAAAAGTTTTGCGATGGTCAAACGTATGGAAGCTGAAATTCCGGCAAAATACCGCATGAATTTAAGCAAAGAAGACCACGTAAAATATCAAAAAATTCTGCGTGAAGGACGCATTGATTTAACCAAACAGGGAATTTATGAGCCAGCCATGATGACTGTATTGAAAAAAGCCCGTTGTACTGTAGAGCGAACCAATTTTGAGTGCTCTTTGAGTGGTGAATAACTGCTGTGTTGTGTAGTAATTTGTAAAATATTTAATCTTTTCTAGGTTATAGCTAAAAGTATTTTTAGCTAACTTTATGATTTTGTTATTAACTTAAAAAAATATAAATCAACTGACATATAAGTCGGAAATAAATGGAGTAAATGCTCTATTTTTTTTAAATAAACTTGCATAATATTTATGCCATGAATGGACACTCATCAAACAACAAGATTCTGAAAAGGACCATGACAATGAAAAAAACGATTCTGGCATTAGCCGCATTTTCTGCTATTGGTTGTGCGGCAACAGCACATGCAGCAAAGGTGGATGTTTGTGTGTTTGATTTACTGGGTAAATCTGGTGAGTCTTATCAAATGGCGCAGGAATGGGCGCTGGCTGCCAAAGGGTGGGGTGCTGATATTAATTTAATTCCACGTCAAGACGAAGCTGTTGCTGATAATGATTTTAAAGCAGGCAAATGCGATGGCGTTTTTATGACGGCGATGCGTGCACGTCAATACAATAAATTTGTCGGTTCTATTGATGCTTTAGGTGGGGCACCCAGCAATGCCATTGCCCAACGTGCCATTACATTTGCGCTCGATAAACGTAATGCACCGAAAATGGTGAGCAATTTAAGCGGGAAAAAATATGAAGTTGCCGGTATTGCGCCTTTAGGTTCAGCTTTTATTTTTGTACGTGATAAGAGCATTAATTCGATTGAAAAAGCCGCAGGCAAAAAATTTGCAGTATTGGGTTATGACGATGCGCAAAAAATTATGGTGCAACGTGTAGGGGCACAAGCTGTGATCTCGGATGTATCGAACTTTGTGGCGAAATTCAATAATGGTCAGGTAGATATGGTGGGCGCGCCGGCTTATGCCTACAAACCTTTGGAAATCTATAAAGGTTTAGGTACAAATGGTGCAATGTTCAATTTCCCTGTACTGCAAGTGACCTCAGATTTTGTGATTCGTCCTGATCAGTTTCCAGCGGGCTTTGGACAAAAATCGCGTGATTGGTTCGTGAAACACTTGCCAAAAAGTTTTGCGATGATTAATCGTCTTGAAGCCAGTATTCCAGCCAAATTTAAAATGAACCTGTCTGCAGAAGATAAAACCAAATATCAAAAAATGTTACGAGATGGCCGTATGGATATGACCAAACGTGGAGTTTATGATGCCAGCATGATGTCGGTATTGAAAAAAGCACGCTGTTCTGTCGATAAGGCGAATTTTGAATGTTCACTTGGTGGTGAATAACTTTGATTTTAAAGAAGAAAGCCTAGATTAACTCTAGGCTTTTTTGTCGAGTGGAATATGTCATTTTTGCCATTGTCGTGAGTAAAAAAAGGCGTAATCTTAAAAAATAATGATATAAAATTTTTATCATAAAAATGAAAATAGGTATAGCAAGCTTGTTGTTCGCAATGAATAAAAACTCAAAAAGATTCAGTCTTCGACTGAATAAAAACAAAGACACAAGGAAAAAGTCATGATGCAATGGTCTAAAACGCTGCTACTAGGTGCAAGTCTGTGTGCTGTAACCGGGATTAGCCAGGCAAAACAAGTGATGTGCGTATTCGATTTGGTCGGTAAAAGTGGTGATGTGTTTAGCCTGATGAAAGATTATCAACTGGCAGCCAAAAATTGGGGTGCAGATATTGAATTACGCGTCAATACCAATGAAGCGGTAGTTGCTGAGGACTTTAAGGCTGGTAAATGTGACGGTATTAGCGTGACGGGTATGCGCGGTCGTCAGTTTTAATTTATTTACTGGTTCTTTAGATGCAATTGGTGCCATTACGAATTTGAATCTGGCAGTGAAAGTGATGCAGGGTTTAGCAAGCTCTAAATTTGCACCGCAAATGGTGCAAGGTAAATATGAAATTGCCGGTGTGATTCCAATTGGTGATGCTTACTTGCTTGTGAATGACCGAAAAATTAATACCGTAGCTAAAGCGGCAGGTAAAAAAATTGCCGTTTTAAGCTATGATGAAGCACAGAAAATTATGGTGCAGCAAGTTGGGGCGCAAGCAGTAAGCGCTGAGATCACAAACTTTGCCAGCATGTTTAATAATGGTCAGGTCGATATTATTGGCGCACCCGCAGCAGCGTTTAAACCGTTAGAGCTACATAAAGGTTTAGGTAGTAAAGGCGCGATTGTGAATTATCCAATTTTACAAGTGACCGGTAATATTATTATTCGTCCAGAAAAATTCCCCGCAGGATTTGGTCAAAAATCTCGAGAATGGATAAAAGGCGAATTACCACGTGCCTTCAATATCTTAGGTAAAATGAGAGCGGACATTCCAAGTAAATATTGGATGGATGTACCCGCAGTAGATAAACCGGGCTATCAAAAAATGATGCGTGATGCGCGTGTTGATTTAACTAAACGTGGGATTTATGACAAACGCATGATGAAATTGTTATGGCAATTCCGTTGTAAGAATGATCCGAAAAACTTCGAATGTGCCTTGCAAGATGAGAACTACAAACAATCTTGATAAAAATACTCGGATTTGACTTTAAATCTTCAAATACTGACCATATATTGGGTATGCTATACTTGAAATATGGTCTTTATCTTTTAAAGACAACTGAATTGAACAGAGGAATCCAACATGAATGCCCAAGCTCTGGTGCTGACCGACAATGCTGCGAATAAAGTACGCCAATTGCGTGATAGTGAAGGCAACCAAGAATTAATGTTACGCGTTTATGTTACAGGTGGCGGTTGTTCTGGTTTCTCTTACGGCTTTAACTTCGCTGAAAGCATGAATGAAGATGATGCTGAATTCGTAAATGGCGACGTGAAAATGCTGGTTGATTCTTTAAGCTATCAATATCTTGTCGGTTCAGAAGTCGATTATATTGAAGGCTTGGAAGGTTCACGTTTTGTGGTTCAAAACCCAAATGCAACAACAACCTGTGGCTGTGGTTCATCTTTCTCTCTTTAATAAAAAACTAAAAAAGCCCTCCTTGTCTGATCTGACCCCCAAAAGTTAGACAGTAAGTTAGGCAATTTCTAAGGACTGATTTCTGTATTCTACAGGGGTCAGTCCTTTCAATTTAACCTTGATTCTTTCATGATTGTAATAGTGAATATATTCTTTCACTTTTTGCTCCAATTCATCAACTGATTTAAATTCTTCTCCATAGAAACATTCAGATTTAAGTATTCCAAAGAAGCTCTCCATAGCAGCATTATCTAAACAATTCCCCTTACGTGACATACTTTGGGTGAGCCCTCGTTCTGCTAACTGTTTCTGGTAAAATCTCATTTGATATTGCCAACCTTGATCAGAATGGATCATTGGCTTCTCATTTAGGTTGAGTGTCTCTATAGCCTCTTTAAGCATATCTTTGACTAGTCCGAATACTGGTCTACGTTCCATTTGAAATGCAATAATTTCACCGTTAAATAAGTCCATGACGGGAGATAGGTAAAGCTTGTCCCCCCGAATATTAAATTCAGTCACATCAGTAACCCATTTTTGATTAGGTCGCTCAGCCTTGAATTGACGCTGCAATACATTGTTTGCAATTTTACCTACTTGCCCTTTATACGAACGGTATTTCACAACCCTAATACGTGATTTAAGCTTCATGGATATCATCAATCGCTGTACACACTTATGGTTCACGATCAAACCTGTATTTCTCAATGCAAGCGTAATCCTGCGATACCCATAACGCCCTTTATGCTGATGATAGATCACTTTGATTTGCTGTTTTAAATCACTGTATTTATCATTGATTTTTGATGATTTCTGATGATAAAAATAGGTACTACGCGCCATCTTGGCTGCACATAGCACATGCTTTAGTGGGTAGTTTTGCCTTAATTCAGATATGAATCTTGCAGCCGTTGCTGTTCGACTTTTTCCTGTTCTTTCTGCTTCTGAATCAAGGCTCTCCGCTTTTTTAGGAAAGCAACTTCAGCACGTAGATATGCCAACTCCTCAAGCAGTTCCTCATGGGTTTTATCCTGATCTGCTTGAGTATATTGAGCTCTCGTTATCTTTGGCTTTAGCATGCTTTTGGGCCGTCCTCTAGCTTTCGGTTTCAAGCCATCTATACCGTTTTCTTTATATTGTTTCAACCAATCTCTTAACGTGCTTGTTTCTTTAATATGAAAGCGTTGCATCGTTTCTCTTAATGAAGCTCCTTCCTCACATATTGCTTTAACAACTTGATATTTAAATTCAACCGTGAAAGTTGTTTTAGATCTTCTGAGTTCTAAGCCTGCCATGCCATAAAGTTTAAATGCTTTACTCCACTTTTGAACATCTGATCTATGAACATTAAAAATTTGACCTGTTACAGAGTCGCCATGACCAGACAAGTAATGCTCCACAACTTTTAATTTAAATTCTTGAGAATATTTAGCCATTAAAAAGCACCCTTCAAATTAGACTAAGAGTGTCCAACTTTCGGGGTGCAGATTAGTCTGGAGGACTTTTTTATGAAAAATAGAATTTATTATTCTGTGAGAACATCATTAAAAAATTATGGTTCTAATTTAGCGGCTTCTAAAATATCAAAAATAACAGTCGTCACATCTTGGCTTAAATCACGATTGTTAAAAATTTCATGCGCTGTAATGGTCACATCTGTATCGCTTGGCAGTAAGCGTTGTTCTTCTTCAATCAAATGCTGAATAGGTAATAAAGTCTGTTTGATTTCTAAATGCAGAATATCCTTGAACTCAATATTTTCATCTTCCAGTTCAATCAGCTGTTCGTTTAAAAATGGCAATAAAATAGAATGCAGGTAAGGCTGAATCTCAATAATATCAAAGATTTCAATCTCACGTGTTTGCTCAATTGTACTTATGTGATCATTCATTTCAATCAGAATATGGTAGTAACTCACACGCGTCTCCAGAGATTTATATTGTCATTTCTTCCCATCACAATAACATAAAATGAACCTGATTTCCGTTCTATTGCCTGCATAGACGTATAAAAAGTAAGGGATTTTTGCATTGTATCTCGGTCGTGGCTTAACGTGTCTGCAACAGGGCTAAATCTGCTGCCGATAACCTGAAATTTTGCATCTGCTGATCTTTCAGAAGCGGGTACATCAGCGCTTGAGGATCGTGATTGTGTTCTAAGCCCAAGGCATGTCCTAACTCATGTGCAATGGTTAGACGTAAATCATCCATCGTATCAAATTGATAAATTTCAATGCGCTTTCCATTGTAGATGCCTTTGTGAAATTCGCGTGCCGGGAAGCGTTGATTGAGATGATTCACATTGATATTGTAGGAATTGATATTCTGGTTATGCTGCTCGACCTGTTGATTATATTGGTCATTTTGATCTTTAAGTTCAGCAATGTCATGGTCTAATTGTTGTGCCTGGGCTTTCAACTGCTGATATTGCTGTTCAATACGTTGTCGATTTGGACCATTTTCATTTTCAATTCGTATCCAACTCATGCGTTGCTGATTGAGTTGTTCAGCGTCCTTGGATAATTGATCTCGCTGGGCTTGCAGTTGTTGATGGCGCTGTTCTAGGTAGCTATAGCGGTTGTCTAAATTCTCTGAAACACGTTGATTTACATTTTGAGCCGTCTGCAAAAGTTGTTGGCTGGTTTTATAGGCTTTATGGTCAGCTTGGCGTTGGTCATAGATCAAATTAATCGTTAATTTTGCATTGGGATCATAAACCAAAAGCGGTTTTTCTGAGCCTTGCTGCCAAATGCCGATGGCATCTTTGCAGAGCTGAATCAGTTCTGCTTGGCTCATGCCAAATCGTGGGTCGACATCGCCTATGCGAAATCGCACACTTGAATCAAAAGGATGAAGTATTTTATCTGTGACCGTGCGATGGTCTCGCTTGTTATCGTGTTGCGATGGAAAGAATAACCAAATGAACAATAACGCCCCGAGGGCAAAGAAGAGAGCACGCATAACAGTTTTAAATCATTATTTTTAAATTAATGTAGCTGAAATTTTAATCTAATCCTATCTTTTTAAACATAAAAAAACCGCGCTTTCGCGCGGTCTTTTTTAACTCTGTCGAGTCAAATTAAAGTGACAAATTATTTTTTGTCATCTTTAACTTCAGTGAACTCAGCATCTACAACACCGTCGTCCGCTTTTTGAGATTGACCAGCATCACCACCAAACGCGCTTGGATCAAAACCTTCAGCACCACCTTGAGCGCCTTGCGCAGCTTCATAAGCACGTTGGCTAATCGGCATGATGATGTTTTGAAGCGCTTCAGTTTTCGCTTTGATTTCTTCAACGTCATTTTCTTTGGTTGAAGCTTCAAGCTCAGAAACCGCAGTTTCGATTGCAGTTTTTTCATCTGCAGTCACTTGTTCACCAAGATCTTTCACCGCTTTTTGTGAAGATGAAACTAAAGCATCTGCTTCATTACGTGCTTTCGCTAATTCTTCAAATTTACGATCTTCTTCAGCATTCGCTTCAGCATCTTTGATCATTGCTTCGATTTCAGCATCAGACAAACCAGAGTTTGCTTTGATTTGAATCGTTTGTTCTTTACCTGTGCTCTTGTCTTTCGCAGACACTTTCAAGATACCATCAGCATTGATGTCGAAAGATACTTCAATTTGTGGCACACCACGTGGAGC
>CABFOJ010000663.1_pt1 | contig 9637 bp, 12 predicted proteins | sample 3521971 | NCBI WGS metagenome assembly CABFOJ01 (sample SAMEA5312459, study PRJEB27640) | indoor metagenome | biome: indoor environment; feature: uncontrolled; material: polymer tiles stone | place: Germany | collected 2014-07-07 | reverse complement strand
TCATGATCTTTATTAATAAATAATGAGTATTTTTTGTGTCTAATGTCACTGCTTTAACGACAACAAACCGCTTTGAATTAAAGCAACTCTTTCATTTGATGATTCCCATTTTAATCACACAATTTGCCCAGGCAGGTCTGGGGCTGATTGATACCATTATGGCGGGACATCTCTCCCCAGCAGACCTTGCTGCCATTGCAGTCGGGGTCGGTTTATGGATTCCGGTGATGCTGTTATTCAGTGGCATCATGATTGCAACTACGCCTCTGGTTGCCGAAGCCAACGGCGCACGCACCCCTGAAAAAATTGCCACCATTGCACGGCAGTCACTTTGGGTGGCGTTTATTCTAGGTATTATTGCTGCACTGATTTTACAGGTTATGCCATTCTTATTGCCTGTTTTGGGCGTACCTGAAGCCTTGCTGCCTAAAGCTAGCCTGTTCTTGCATGCTATTGGATTGGGTATGCCGGCAGTGACGATGTATGCAGCGCTACGTGGCTACTCGGAAGCACTTGGCTATCCACGCCCGGTTACTGTGATTAGTCTGGTTGCACTCGTCGCACTGATTCCCCTGAACTTTATTTTTATGTATGGCTTAGGCCCGATTCCTGAACTGGGCAGCGCAGGCTGCGGGTTTGCCACGGCTATTTTGCAATGGCTGATGTTTATTGCTTTGGCAACTTATGTGTTTAAAGGTACGGCTTATCGCAAGACCCAAGTCTTTGCTGCATGGGAAAAAATTGATCCGTATTGGGTAAAACGAATTTTACAGCTCGGTTTCCCGATTGGCTTAGCGATCTTTTTTGAAGTCAGTATTTTTAGTACCGCAGCGATTGTTTTAAGTCCTTTGGGCGAAACCTTGGTGGCAGCACATCAGATTGCCATTTCTGTCACCTCTCAATTGTTTATGATTCCAATGTCACTGGCGATCGCACTCACCATTCGCATAGGCACTTATTATGGTGAAAAAAACTGGCTGGCAATGCGTAAAGTCCAGTTCCTGGGATTACTGACCGGCACGATTTTAGCGATTGCCACCATGGCATTGATCTGGTTCTTCCGGCCTGAAATTGTCTCAATTTACACTTCAGATTATGACGTGGCACAAGTGGCGATGTATCTGTTGTTATTTGCAATTGCCTATCAGTTGATGGATGCATGGCAAGTCAGTGCCGCAGGTTGTCTGCGTGGCATGCAGGACACCAAAGGTCCAATGTGGATCACCATGATTGCTTATTGGGTCATTGCCTTCCCTGTGGGACTTTACTTGGCACGCTTTACAGAAATGAAAGCGGCTGGAGTGTGGGTCGGTTTGATTGTTGGTCTAACTGTTGCCTGTGTGCTGTTATTGACCCGTTTATTTATGATTAACAATCGGATCAAAACTGCTTAAATAGCTCGATCTCATTCCTTTTCTCATGAAAAAGGGATGAGATCAACAACAAAATGAATAAAAAATAATCACAACCACTTCATCCATTTAAGCTTCAAAAAATATTTTTAATGCTTAAAATCGAACAGTAAAAATGCAGCTTTTAACAATTTAAAGTAGGCAATATTGTGTTTAGCGCCTATGATCATTGAAACCCATCTTTGATGATCTTGAGGAATATCGCATGGCAAAAACGGCTAGCACACCCGGTCGTCGCTTTATGAAACTTGCCAGTATGACGGCGAGCATTGCAACTAAAACCGTCTCAAATTCGATCAAAAATTTTAATGCCGATGAAGAACAAAAAAATGCCTCGCGCAGTAAACTTTTTCAAGATATAGGTCTACAAATTGCGGATACCCTGGGCGAAATGAAGGGTGCGGTCATGAAAGTGGGGCAAATTGCTTCACAATATAAAGATATTTTTCCGCCTGAAGTCGCTCGCGCCATTAGTAAATTACAACGCCAAGCCCCTGCGATGCCTTTTGCTGAAATTAAAGCTCAAGTCGAAAAAGAGCTGGGTAAACCGCTCAATCAAATCTTCAAGCACTTCGATGAACAGCCTTTTGCCGCCGCGTCTATTGGACAGGTGCATAAAGCTTTCTTGCCGAATGGGCAACAAGTAGTAGTTAAAGTCCAATATCCGGGTGTGGATGAAGCCTGCGAAAGTGATCTGAAACAAGTGCGTTTGGCTTTACGTTTAATGGGTGTGCTGAAAGTCGACCGCAAACTGCAAGATCGACTGTTCAAGGAAATTCAGGAAAGTTTAGACAATGAATTGAACTATGAGATTGAAGCGCAAAACTTGGATGTTGCGCGTACATTTCATGAAACCTTAGACAGTAAAATTATTATTCCGCAAGTCTATAAAGATTATTCATCCCGACATATTTTAACCTTGAGCCTAGAACAGGGTGAAAGTATTGAAACTGCCAGTACCTGGTCTCAAGACACCCGCAATGAACTGGGTCGCCGTTTGTTCCGTGCCATTGGACAAGAGATTTTCTATTTAAAACGTTTCCATTGTGACCCGCATCCGGGCAACTTTGCCTTCCGTGAAGATGGCACGGTGATTATTTACGATTACGGCGGTGTAAAAACATTATCCGGTGAAACTGTGCAGCACTTTAAGCATTTGGTGCAGTCTGCCCGTGAAGGCAATATTGCCGAGATGGAACAACATTTGGATGCCCTGCATGCCATTTCAGAACTGGGAAAATTCCCGGCTGAACTGTATAACCAATGGTTAGAAGTGCTGATGCGCCCGCTTACTACCATGTATGATTTTGAAGAAAACTCGGCACATCATGATGGTATGGAACTGCTTAAGCCTTCACTCAAATACTGGGATGTATTTAAACCTTCACCAGAGACATTAATGGTAAATCGTACAGTTTCAGGTCATTACTGGAACATGATTCATTTAAAAATGCATGACAATCTGAATGACCTGTTTGATGAACTGGTGCCACCGCGTCAGTAAACTCTTCATAAAACCCAAATACGGCTCCTGATTTGGGTTTTATTTGCCAAATAAATAGTTATGTTATAACATAATGTTATTAACAGCCACTATTAACAATAATTTTGGAGTTCATCATGCGCGCCAACATCCATCCAGAATATCGTGAAGTTTTATTCCATGACACCAATGCAGATGTCTATTTCATTATTGGCAGTACCTTACAAAGCCAGCAAACTAAAAGCTATCAAGGTCAGGACTATCCTTATGTGACTTTAGATGTCTCAAGTGCGTCTCATCCTTTTTATACCGGTGAACAACGTCAAGCGAGCAATGAAGGTCGTGTAGCAAGTTTCAATAAACGTTTTGCACGTTTCAAACGTTAACATGAACTTCATATTGTCTTAAGATTTAAGCGTTAGTCTTAAAACTTGAAAAGCCCAAGCATATTCCTCCAGCTTGGGCTTCTTTTTATATTTATATTTTAAAACTATCCAGATTTATTTAGGTTGTAACAAGCATTGGAACAGATAAAAACCCAATGCCAAAAATATTACACCCATGATCACACTGGAAATCACATAACCTAAAGCCAGTGTGGTTTGACCCTGTTTTAAGAGTTGAAAGGTTTCCAGACCAAAACTTGAAAATGTGGTGAAGCCTCCCAAAATACCGACCATCAAAAACAGCCGCGCTTCATTTTGCAAGCTCGGAAATTTTTGGCTATAAGCAAAGAAAATACCGGCCAGCAGGCAGCCAAAGATATTCACCCACCATGTCGTCCACGGAAACATGCTTGTCGGTTTAAGTAAAAACACCCCTGCGCCATAACGCAAACTTGCGCCAATTGCACCGCCCATCGCCACCAGTAACCAGCTCATTTATTTTGTCCAATAGCGGGTGTATATAACATGTCTTATCTACACTACCCTGTTTTCATTGAACAATACTTTTGCATGAATCTATATTTTTTACAAAGAAATAATGCTGAATAAAACACATAAAAATTGTTATAGTCTTGCGGTTAAATTCACTATTTCTATGGATTGAGAAAATTATGGCTCAAGATTTATTGGCACAGCTTCAAGCAGGCGAAGCGAAATTTGCAGATGTGATTGCATATATTGAAGCAGCTTATAACCACACGCCAACCGCATTTAAAAATGGACAACAAGCCAATGCTGCCACTGAAAATCAGGGCAGTGCCAAAGTATTTTCTTTTGCTCAATTAAATGGTTTAGATCAGGCACAAACTTTAAGTTTATTCGCTGAACACTATGCTGCTGTGTTAGCAACGCCTGATGCAACCGATCACCAGAATATTCGCCAGTTTATGCAAAATGGCTGGGATGGCATTCAGTTCGAAGGTCAGGCTTTAACTGCAAAATAAGTTTCTATCTAAGTCTTGGCATATAAAAAAGCCCGCTTTAATAAAACGGGCTTTTTTTTGCCTCTCCCTGACAAAAAAGAGGACTTAAAAAACAGATTAAATCAGGAAACCCTGACCCGGCACGACCATTCATCAATGGCCTTCTGCTCCCACTGGCGAGCATGTTTCACGTGAATCCATTCTTCACCCAGTTGTAGTGCAGTAAAACGAAACAATTTTTCGCCTGCTACACCGACCATCGCTTGCTGACTTTCAAGCACATCTTGCCGATAGATTTCTTCGACTTTCAAGATATTCTGCGGCTTAGCTACTTGCCAAAGATAAGCTGTCGACGGATTTTCTGGCAGGGTTAATTCCAGCGTTTGCCCTACCTCCATTTCCAGTAAAGTCGGACATTTGTGTGTGAGTGAATAGATATGGGTTTTTCCATCCACTGTTGGACTCATGCTGCTACACCCGACAATCGACAACCCCAATACTGCAGCAAAAACTATCGCTAAACCTTTCATTCTAAACTCTTATAAATTTTTGAAAGAAATTAACTTTTTACTTTTTCAATCCACTGAATTGAACTGACGCGGAATAACTCGCATGCACCATCGCCGGTGTCTGTTGGGGTTAATGATGAGGTCCAGACCAAATCCTTATCTTTAATTTCGACTAACTCGCCTTTTAAACGCACCAGATCACCCCGTTTTACATTTTTAATTTGTTTGGCAACTTGTGGGTTTGCAGGAATGATGTGCATATTCGAGACCATCTGCATGGCTTGCTCTTTCGGCACCGGTAGGCGATCAATTTTCCAGTTTAAATAACGGTCATATTGATTCACGGAAATATGTCGTGCAATTTCAGGTTCAGCAAATAGGCCCCAGCTCACCGCATAATCAATCGGTGAAAACTTGGCCTGCTGATCATGCGCATAAATTTTCGAGCCTAAAATCCGAAAATCACCTTTAAACGTTTGCAGTTTTTTAATGGATTGATCTTTAGAAAGCGGTGCCAAACCTTTGGCAATATTATAATCGACAGATGCGCTGGCACTCACTTGTAACATGCTGGTTGCAAGTAAAGCACTGAATAATAATTGTCTAGTCATCTGTATACCTCAAAACGAATTTCTTTATTTCCAATTTTTATCTTAAGTCATGAAACTTAAATCACCATATGGACTTGGTAACAATATGGATATATTCAGTCACTTTTTTGTCTTATTAATTGACTGAAATATCTATTAAACTAACCACCTATAAAGAAAAATTAAGCAAACAATGATTTATAAATTTTATCAGCAACATATTTTCCCGCATTTGCTCAATCAAGTGATGCAAACACCCAGCCTGATGGACCAGCGCCGCGAATTACTGCTCCCAATTTCAGGTGAAGTTCTGGAAATTGGCTTTGGTACAGGCGTAAATCTGCCTTTTTATCAAAATGTCGATACGCTATATGCACTCGAACCGAATCCGGATATTTATCAACTGGCCATTAGGCGCGTGCATGAAAGTGCGATCCATGTCCAGCATGTTCAGGCCAGTGCAGAAAAGCTGCCTTTTGCCGATAACAGTATCGAGCATATTGTCAGTACCTGGACGTTATGCAGTATTGAAAATTTACCGCAGGCTTTGACTGAATTGCACCGTGTGCTGAAACCGAGCGGTACTTTGCATCTGGTCGAGCATGTTCAGTATCAGGACAACAAAACCCTTAAACATTTGCAGAATTTGCTGACCCCGATTCAAAAGCGTTTGGCGGATGGCTGTCACCTGAACCGCAATATTGAACAAGCGCTGTTGGACGCAAATTTCAGCTTTAAAGAGCAGCATTATTTTGATGCGGCGGGTATTCCCAAAATTGGCAGTCTGATGTTGTTTGCCCGTGCTGAAAAAGCATAAGAGCTGAATTGACTTAAACTCAGCCCTCTGCTCAAAAATTTGTTACCCAAATTAAGTCTGAAAGTGTATGAATTAAAATCCGTTAATCATCATTAAAATCCATTAATCATCAAAGTTAATGCGAACGGTTTCAAAACGTACGCGACCTTGGGCAATGGCCTGTGCAATCGCTTGTTGACCTTTGGTGAGTCGTGCCCCACCACTTTTAATATCAATTAGCACCACTTCTATATCTTCAGGCCGTCCTTCTCCATCGCGTAAGTCGGTATAACCGTCAAATACCACGTAATCGACCGGATCACCCAAGAATTTGGCATCACTGGGCAAGTATTGAAATTCGGGCATAATCGGTGCCAGCTGCTCTGCCATTTTGCCTTTTAACACCGCCCGACTGGTATTCACACTACGCTTTTGCGCACTGGTTAAAGCCTGCTGATGGTCCAGCTCTAGCTCGGCAATATACCGTTCATACTCTGCTTTGACCCGCCCATTACGGGTATTGCTTAAAATCAGGGTGGTTAACACGACCCCTATACACGCACCAATCAACATTGCCATCCAGATGGACATTATTTTTTCCTAATCCAAAAAAGTACCGCCACATGGGTCTTTAAGACTTTTGTCATGTGTCATATTCGTCGCATCAAACAATGATATGCTAGGACTGAGCAGTATAAAATCGTCAGGGTCATGAAAACAATCTTAATTGCAAATCAGAAAGGTGGATGTGGCAAAACCATTACCGCAATCAGCCTCTCTGCTGCGTTAGCACAAAAAGGTTACCGTGTTGCATTGGCTGATGCCGATAAGCAGAAATCAACTTTGCAATGGCTTAAACACCGCCCTGAAGATGCTGCCCCGATTCAAAGCCTGGACTGGCGCCCTGGAAAATCCATGAATAATGTGCCTAAAAATTTGGAATATCTGATTATAGATGCGCCCGGAGCACTTTCTGGTGAACATTCAGAACAGCTGATTGGTGAAGCTCACGCCATTATTACCCCATTACAGCCCTCATTTTTCGACATCGATAGTACGCGCCGTTTCTTGAAGCATTTACACGACATCAAGCGTATTCGTAAAGGCAAAGTACAGATTTTACTTTTGGCCAATCGCGTTAAAGCCAACAGTGCCAGTACCAAAGAGATTCAGGAATTTTTCAATAAAATTGAACAGCAACCTGTCGCCTGGATTTCTGAACGGACCGCTTATAGTCAACTGGCCATGCAGGGTCTCACCATCTTTGATAAAACGCAAAAAAACTATTTAAGCATGCAAAATCAGTGGCAACCGGTTCTAAATGCCATTATTGATGATCCGACCAAATGGTTTTAGGTTCATCTAGGTCATGCCTTCGCGCCTGGAAAGCAGAGTTGTTTATTCATTATTCACTAGAACTTACTCGGCTTTCATTCTCGCGAGCTTTTTTTTCAGTTAAGATGGCATGGACTTAGAAACAAATCAGTGAATGCAGTGCAACAGTACGCGCCAACATTACAAAAAGTATTATTATTTGGATTATTTTTCATCCTCCTTTTTTTGAGTTTCAACGTCCTCAAATATTTTATTGTGCCTGTACTTTGGGCAGCCATTATTGCTTATATGACCTGGCCCTGGTATCAATGGATTTATCGCAAGACTGGCTCACGTGCCATGCTGAGTGCGACCATTATGATCACCCTGATCATTTTGCTGATTGGTATTCCGCTGACCTTCGGTATTTTCATGCTGCAGCATGAAGGTCGAAATTTATATTATGAATTGCAAAAACAGGTGTTCTCGGGTCATTTAAATGTTCCGCAATTTATTCGCGATTTACCGTTTATAGGCAAGGAAGTGAATCGCACCTTACATGACATCAATACTGACCCGAACAGTATTGTGCAAACGGTTTCCAGCTGGATTCAAGGTCATCTCAATTACGGTCGTTTCGTTTTAAATGAAATTGGTAAAAACATCGTTAAACTGTGTTTTGCCGTATTGTCACTGTTCTTTTTTTACCGCGATGGCCAAACCATTCTGAACCAGGTCAGCAAAGCCTTGGAAATGATTATTGGTCCACGTGTCCATCATTATTTAGATACCATTTCTGAAACCACGCGTGCTGTGGTGTATGGCGTAGGTTTAACCGCAGTGGCACAGGCTGTTTTAGCCGGTTTAAGCTATTTTGTTGCCGGTGTGCCCAATCCGATGGTACTCACTATCGTCACCTTCTTATTGGCGCTGATTCCATTTGGAACACCACTGGCTTATGGCTCAGTCGCATTATGGCTGTTCTCGCAAGGACAAACTATGGAAGCCATTGGAGTGATGGTCTGGGGTGTCTGTATTGTCAGTACTTCGGATAATGTGATTCGTCCTCTGGTGATTTCGGGTGCCACACAAATTCCCTTCTTGCTGATTATGTTCGGGGTATTGGGCGGTATTGCGAGTTTTGGTCTGGTCGGTCTGTTTATTGGCCCAGTGATTCTTGCAGTGTTGCTAGCGATTTGGCGCGAATGGCTCCATGAAACCAATGAAGTGGGGCCGTTCATGCTGCCAAAATCTACCATGGCCTATGATCTTGACGATGATAAAGACCTATCCAATCCAGATCAAAGCTAAGCTTTAAGTTTAAGAAACTCATACATTCAAATACTTAATCATTATTGAATTGCACCTGATGCCTTGTTTGAATGATCAAGGTCATAATAAAACAAAAGGATGTAATTCAATGTCGTCTTCACTGTTCAAATTAACTACGCTCTGTGCCCTTGCAGGTGTTGCAATGCTAGGCTGTACACACTCCCCAACTTCATCTACACGTGCTGAACATCAAGCCACTGTTCATGCTGTGTCTGCTCAAGGCGTAGGTAAAGAAATTGGTACCATTAAGTTCAAAGACAGCCCGGCAGGTTTAGTCATTAATACTCATTTATCTGAACTTCCACCCGGCCCTCACGGTTTCCATATTCATGAAAAAGGTTCATGTGACCCTGCTGAAAAAGATGGAAAAATGGGTGCGGCGATTGCAGCGGGCGGTCATTTCAACCCGAATCAGGCACCGCATCACGGCACACCGATTACCGGTCATTTAGGCGATTTACCGCTGTTAAATGTTGATGCTCAAGGTAACGCTAAAGCCACTTTAGTGGCACCGCGTTTAAAACTGGCCGATGTTCAAGGCTTGGCAATCATGGTTCATGCCGGTGGCGATAACTATGCGGATCAACCTAAACCTTTAGGTGGTGGCGGAGACCGGATTGCTTGCGGCTTAATTCGATAATTATCCTTTAAAAAATATAAATAAAAAGCAGGCTTAAGGCCCACTGCTGTCCCACAATTTTTACAAGAGGAAGCTCATTTAAGCTTCCTCTTGTTTGATGGGGACTTTATCGGGTGAAAATAACGCTTTTAAGGTTTTTATTTCAAATAAATTCACTTGAATTATTCTGAGTAAGCGCTGAACTGTCCAGCC
>CABFOJ010000169.1_pt1 | contig 9851 bp, 6 predicted proteins | sample 3521971 | NCBI WGS metagenome assembly CABFOJ01 (sample SAMEA5312459, study PRJEB27640) | indoor metagenome | biome: indoor environment; feature: uncontrolled; material: polymer tiles stone | place: Germany | collected 2014-07-07 | reverse complement strand
TAAACAAAACGTAAAATAAAACTGTTTAAAAAAGCACTCCTTAAATCTTTTTATCACGTCTAAAAACAACAATATCAGCCCACAAAAAGAATAATAAATTCCTTTTAAATCAGTAAGTATTTAAAAATCTCAATCCAACACCGGGTTCAGTAATAATATATTTTGGCTGAACAGCATTATCATTTAATTTCCCTCTTAATTTAGCGACTAAGATCCGCAAATAATGAGTATCTTCTTGATGCGTTGGGCCCCATAGATCTTTCAGAATTTGAGGCTGAGTAATCAATTGACCTTTATTCTTCGCTAACAAACTCAGCAGCTGATATTCTTTGCGTGTTAAAGAAAGCAATTGCTGATTGAGAAAAACCTGACGTTTAGAAAAATCAATTTTTAATACGCCATCATCATAAACAGCTGAATCTACGACCACATGCTGCGCTTGGCGAAGCAAAACACGTATTCTTGCCATAAGCTCTTGAACACTAAAAGGCTTGGTCACATAATCATTTGCACCTGCATCTAATAGTTTTACTTTTTCTTCCTCATCAGCACGTACGGACAATACAATGACTGGTGCGTTAGACCAGCTTCTGAGCTCAGACAGCACATCAAAACCATCTAGATCAGGTAAACCTAAATCTAAAACTACCAAATCTGCACCCTGCAAAGCCAACAGTTCTAAGCCTTTTTGGCCGTTTTCAGCCAAAAGCGTTTTATAGCCCTGTGCTCTGAGTGCGATGTCTAAGAATTTTCGGATCTGGTTTTCATCATCAATAATCAGCACATTGGCCATCGCACTTGCAGATACGTTTTGCTCTGACATCAGATCTCCTTATTGAATTGAATAGAATACTTCACGCCACTTGCTGTATTGGAAGTTGCATGCGAATACAAGTACCTTGATTATTCTTGCCTGATGATGCCATGATTTTCCCCATATGCGCACCTACAATCGCTTTAACAATAGTTAGGCCCAAACCTGTGCCATATTGCCCGCGGTCACCGCGCTGCATTGTATAAAACATATCAAAAATACGTTCTCTCTCATCTTCCGGTATGCCCTGACCTTGGTCGGTAATGGCAATTTCAATCATATTTTCATTTATTTGTGCTATATCAATGATTACTGCTTTATTTTCTGGCGAAAATTTCGCTGCATTTTCTAAGACATTAAAAATTGCCTGTTCAATCAATGCAGCATGTACAAATAAGCTCAAAGATTCTTGAGGCGCATGTAGCTCGACCAAAGCCTGCGGCATATAACGCTTTAGTCGGCGTATAGCTGAACCAATTAATTCATCTACGCCAATCCAGTCCCGCTTCAAGCTTAAACCTTCATGTCCTAAACGGGTCATGTCCAATAAGTTTTGAATATAGCGGTCTAAACGTTCGCCCTCTAAATGAATCGCTTCCAGTAAACTGTCCTGATCTTTTTCATCCATCGAATGGCGGTAACTACTCAAAGTGTCCGCTGCGCCAATCATAGAGGCTAAAGGTGATCGCAAATCATGCGACACTGAAGATAAAAGCGCTGAGCGCAATTTTTCTGTTTCAGAATTCACATTGGCTATTTCTAAGGCCTTGGTAAGTTGCGTACGGGAAATAGCTTGTGCAATATACTCCACCATAATTTCAGCCAATTGTTTTTGTTCAGTATTTAAAATAGTTTGAACATTCGGGAATTTTAATCCAACCACCCCTAAACATTGCTTAGAAGCCAACAACGGGAGAAACCACCACTCATTTTCCGTGAGGGTTTGTGTAAAGCGGCCAGATGGCTGATGGTTTTTTAAAGTCCAATCGGCCGAAATCTTTTCTTTATCACTGATATTTTCTAATGCTGTTTTCGCTTGTGATGTTTCAGGGAAATAAATCCAAACTTCAGCATTTAAGTTTTTGCTCAGGCTATTTTTAGCAATCTCCTGTACTTGGGTTAAATCTAACGCTGTGGACAGCTTTTGCCCCAAATCCTGCATGATGCTGTTATAGCTGTTTGCCGTTTTAAGGGCGGTCACCTGTTCTTTCAAGCGTGAAGCCAAACGGCTCGAAATTAAGGCGGCTCCCAAAAATGCAACTACCGTGACTACACCCTGATGTGCAGAGATCTGAAATGTAAATTGTGGTGAAATAAAGAAAAAGTTATAGGCTAAAAAGAATAATAGGGCAGAAAAAACCGCTACTAACATTCGTGTTTTTGATGCAACGAAAACTACTGCGGTAATAAAAATAACGGATAGATCATTTATACCAAGATACTTTTCACCCAAGCTTGCTATTCCAATGCTGATGACAGTGGTCGCAAGCACATACAGCATTTCCCTAATCGAAAAAAATGCCCTTTGATTGAAAACTGAATGATATTTTTTATCCGCAATAATCGGCACAATACTGAGTTCAAAATTTGGCTGATATTTCAGTAATTGATCGATCAAATTGGGCCTTAAACCCAACGAAAACTTTTTCTGAACAGATTGCGCTAGAACCAAGGTCGAAATACCGCGATCCATGACATAATCAAATAAAGTTTTTGCATGCTGCTGGCCATAAAGGATTTCGGTCATGCCGCCCAATTGACGCGTTAAATTCAAGGCTCGTTCTATTTCACGGCTTTGTGAGTTTTCTTGTTTATCGATGACTTGAGTATCTTCAGAAAAGGCTACGACAGTCCAATTTGCTAAACGATGTTCTGCAATTCGGCATCCTGTCCGCACTAAAGCTTCAGAATGTCCACAGCCATCTACCATAACTAGAATATGGTTTTTTAAGGGAATTGGTACAAGCCCGTGAATAGCAAAGTTTTCCCGTACATTGCTATCGACATGGCTAGCAACCGTTTGCATGGCCAATTCACGTAAAGCGGTTAAATTGGAACTGTTAAAAAACCGCTGCAATGCCTGTTCTGCTTGTTCAGGCACATAAACTTTGCCTTGATTTAAGCGTTCCAATAATTCATTGACTGGCAAATCAATTAGGCGAATATCACGGATACGTTCGAATAACCGATCTGGTACCGTTTCGGTGACGCGAACCCCTGTAATTTGATATACCACATCATTCAAACTTTCTAAATGCTGAATGTTCATGGTGGTAAAAACATCAATACCTGCATCTAATAATTCATTGATGTCTTGCCAACGCTTTTCGTGGCGACTGCCTGGCATATTGGTATGCGCAAATTCATCAACAAGAACGATACTGGGCTTTTTTTCAAGAACGGCATCTAAGTCTATTTCTTCAAGTTTATGCCCTTGGTACTCAATGATTTTACGCGGGATAATCGTGAGCCCTGCAACCAAATTTTCGGTTTCTGCACGACCATGCGTTTCGACATAACCAATAACGATATTATTGCCCTGCAAGGCCAAATCATGCGCACGAACCAGCATAGCAAAGGTCTTCCCCACACCGGGGGCTGCCCCTAAAAATATGGTTAAGCGCCCAGATTGATAACGCTGAGTATGTTGTAGCAAAACATCTGCTTTATTATTTCTATCGTCCATAAAGATATCTTTTGTCTTTGAAGAGTGGTCACCAGGTTATGCCAAAATAAATGAACCACTTATTTCTAAAAGCTTAGATTCATTGTTTAAAATATTGGCTCAATATCTGCCCGAATCCGTATTTAAATCAGCAGTGAATATTGTCTCTACATTTATAACAGAGAAGATTGAGGTGCCGATTATTTAAAAAGTCACTCTCACCCATTCATACAATACATTCCCCATCAGTCCTGACAAGGAATGCCTAGCGCTATTGAATATATTGTTCTTAAACATCATACAAGCACATCAAATTGCCAGCTGATGACCCATATTAATTTCCAATCTGAATTACTTTCCAATGTGATCCAAAGCCAAATTCAGTTCAAGCACATTCACACGTTCAGCCCCCAAAATGCCTAAAGTAGGCTGAACCGTATATTGCCGTACCAATTTCAGCACATCTTGCTCAGAAATCTGTCGTGCTTGTGCCACACGTTTGACCTGAATCAACGCAGACTGCACACTTATTTCAGGGTCTATTCCACTGCCTGAAGCGGTCACCAAATCTGCTGGAATTTTTGATTTTTCAATCTGTTCCTGCGCTGCAATTTGATTTAAACGTTCATCGACTGCTTGGTGCAAAGCTGGATTGGTCCTCGCCATGTTACTCCCTGCCATTGCCATCGGATCATAATTTGAAGCCGATGGGCGTGACTGAAAATACTGTGCCTGAACAAAAGGTTGTGCAACCAGACTTGATCCCACAACCCGATCTTTCTCCACAATCAAACTACCATTGGCTTGATGCGGAAAGATCATTTGACCCAGTCCTGCTGCAACTGAACTATACACAAAACCGCATAGCCCCAAAGCAACAATACTTAAGCCAATAGATGCACGTGTTAAACCTGCCAATGATGAGTCAACCAATTGACTTTTTTCCAATGGATTATTTTGCAATGCATCATTTTCAATATTCATTTTTTTCATCCTCACAAATTTTTAAAGTGATAACAATGGACTGATCATCAGATCAATCACTTTGATTGCAACGAATGGCAACAACACCCCACCCACCCCATAAATCAACATATTTCGGCGTAACAATTGTGTAGACGTAGACGGTTTAAACTTCACACCACGTAAAGCAATTGGAATGAGTAATGGAATGATCATGGCATTAAAAATAAGTGCTGAAAGAATGGCGCTTTCAGAACTGCCCAAGTGCATCACATTTAAGACATTCATTTGCGGAATAGCAGCAACGAACAATGCAGGTAAAATTGCAAAGTATTTCGACACATCGTTGGCCAAGGAGAAAGTGGTTAATGCACCTCGGGTAATGAGCTGCTGTTTCCCAATTTCAACAACTGCCAGTAATTTGGTTGGGTCTGAATCCAAATCCACCATATTGCCAGCTTCTTTGGCCGCTTGCGTACCTGAATTCATGGCGAGTCCAATATCTGCCTGTGCCAAAGCAGGTGCATCGTTGGTCCCATCCCCGACCATCGCCACCAAATGCCCTTTATTCTGCTCTTCACGAATACAATGCAGTTTATCTTCAGGTCTTGCTTCAGCAATATAGTCATCGACACCTGCTTCCGCTGCAATGGCTGCCGCAGTTAAAGGGTTATCCCCTGTGACCATGACGGTTTTGATGCCCATTTCACGTAAGCGCGCAAATTTTTCTTTAATCCCTTGCTTAATCACATCAGAAAGCTCGATCACCCCTAAAAGGTTTTGATCTTTCGCGACCACCAACGGGGTTGCACCTTTAGATGCGACTTGCTCTACACGGGCTTTGAGTTCGCTATGGTTTTCAAGGGTCTGTGATGCAAATTTAAGAATCGCATCCAAAGCCCCTTTACGTATTTGATGACCATCTGACAAATTAATGCCTGAAATACGCGTGGATGCATTAAAAGCAATAAATTCCGCCTGATCTGGGTCAACCACACGTTCACCCAATTCTTTTGCCAAAGCCACCACCGATTTACCTTCAGGTGTGGGGTCTGCAAGTGACGTGAGAACCGCCGCTTGGCGAAGTTCAGACTCTGTCACACCTGCTAGCGGATAAAATGCAGTTGCCTGACGGTCACCATAAGTAATGGTTCCTGTTTTATCCAGCAACAACACATCCACATCACCCGCCACTTCAACCGCTTTACCCGACTTCGCAATCACATTAGCCTTTAAGGCTCTGTTCATACCCGCAATCCCAATTGCAGGCAGCAAGCCACCAATCGTGGTTGGAATTAAACATACCAATAACGCAACCAAGACGATTGGATTGATTTCAATATTCAGAAAATGTCCAATAAAAGGCAGACTTCCCACCACGACAATAAAAGTCACCGTCATCACAGTCAGTAAAATACCCAATGCGATTTCGTTCGGTGTTTTTTGACGGTTAGAACCTTCAACCAAAGCAATCATGCGGTCGAGGAAACTACTTCCTGCTTCGGCCATCACTTGTACAACAATACGGTCGGTTAAAACCTTGGTTCCGCCAATCACGCCCGACTTGTCTGTGCCTGCTTCACGTAATACAGGTGCAGACTCCCCCGTAACAGCCGCTTCATTAATGGTGGCAAAACCATAAATAATTTCACCATCAGCAGGAATCAACTCTCCTGCACGAACTTCTATCAGGTCATGCATTTTCAATAAAGAAGCCGCAATGTGTTGACCATCAGTATCATCTTTATGCTGAATCAAGCGTGCAGTCAGATTCTGACGGGCCTGTCTTAAAGAGGATGCTTGACCTCGACCTTTGGCTTCCGCCACCGCTTCGGCATAATTGGCAAACAGGACAGTGATAAATAAAATAAAGGTGACCAATAAGCCAAAAACTAAATCAGCTTTCCCCATCAAGGTACTGACCAAGGTAATCAGCGTCCCGAGCCACACAATCGCCATGACAGGATTTCTAATCGCATGTTGTGGAAGCAATTTAATACATGCATTTTTCCACGCTTCAGCTTGGAATAATGTTGACGTATTTTCTTTGTTTTGAAAATTTTCTTGATTCTGAACCGCTTGTTTTGAATGATTCATTGTACTCACCCTTACCCCTGTACCAATAACAAATGATCAGCAATCGGCCCTAAGACGAGGACTGGCATAAACTGTAATAAAGTCAACATCACCACAATCGCAATCAGTGTGAACGCAAAAGTGGGGGTTTCAACTTTTAAACTACCGCTACTTTCAGGTGCCTGACGTTTCGCAGCTAAACGTGCTGCAATCCACAATGGAATAATCAGTGTCGGGAAACGACCCAGTAATAAAGCCAGACCACAACTTACATTCCACCATACGGTGTTATCGGCCAAACCTTCAAAACCTGAACCGTTGTTGGCAAATGCAGAAACATATTCATACAGCACTTGTGAAACAGCGTGGTACTGCGGATTACTATTGCCTGTCAATTCAGGGAAAAATAAAGTCACAGCCGTTAAACTTAAAATCACAATCGGCTGGATCAAAATGACCACTGCCAACAATTTAATTTCACCTGCTTCAATTTTTCGGCCTAACAATTCAGGTGTACGCCCAGTCATTAGACCCGCAATAAACACAGCCAAAAACAGGTAAATAATGAATTGCTGTAAACCACAACCAATCCCTCCCCAAATGGCATTGATCAGCATATTGGATAAAGCCACAAACCCTGTGAGTGGTGCAGATGAGTCATGCATCATATCGACAGAACCATTATTGACTTGCGTGGTCACGGCTGCCCAAAGTGCCGAGGAAGCTTCGCCAAAACGAACTTCCTTTCCTTCCATTGCATAAAGCTGTGTGGCTGTAGATGAAAGACTCTCAGACCAAATTGCACTACTTGCCGAAATAACAGACATCAACAACATTGTGCCAAAAACAAAGCCAGCAAATTTTGCACGCTTGGTGAAAAAACCCAACATGAAAATCACAGAAACTGGAATCAGAAGAATCGCCAACATTTCTAAAAAGTTTGATAATGGTGTTGGGTTTTCCAGTGGCACACTACTATTCGGCCCATACCAACCACCACCATTACTACCCAACTGTTTAATAGCCACCATTGGTGCAACTGGACCCAATGGAATTTTTTGAGTTTTCAATTCTGTCGTTTGATCGATGACTTGAGCTTCAGGCCCGCCTTGAAATGTAGATGGCACCCCTTGGCTATTCAGCAACAATGACCACACCATGCACAATGGAATTAAAAACCGAAACGTTGGTCGAATCACATCCGCCCAATAGTTCCCGATATTTATGCGCTGAACTTTATGATTAAAACTTGCATTTTGATCTTCTTCAGAAAGGGCATTCGAGTCCTTATAAAACAATGCTCGAACAGTAGCCACCACCATTGCCAACCCCATCATCGGGGTAATAATTTGCATCCCCACAATACCGACCATTTGCGACAAATAAGACAGTTGAGCCTGTCCAGTATAATGTTGCTGATTGGTATTGGTTAAAAATGAGATCATGGTATGTAAGGCCAAATCCCACGACATATTCGGCGCGTTATTGGGATTAAATGGCAAGCTTGCTTGAGTCATGAATAATACCCAAGTGACCACACCAATAAACAAACAACTCAGTACGAAACTCAATGAATAGGTCTTCACGTTCATACCAAGTTTAGGATTGGTTCCCAGCACTGCATAGATTGGTTTTTCAATCCAATTGAACACAGGGTCAATTTTCATCTCACGATTTTGCATAATTGCCGCGAGGTATTTCCCCAAGGGATAAGCCAAAATAGTGACTATTGCGAGCAGTAAAATAAACTCTAACATGGCATTTCACTCCCATTTATCAGAGCTAAAAACACCTTACAGTTATTGAGATATCTATCATTTTGATTATTTTGTACAAAGCATATTTTTGGATGCTGTACTTTTTGATGCACTATGAGTATCGCACTCATCTTTTCCATCCTAAACATTGGGATATTCCACAGCTTAGTATGAAAAATAGCTGCGTAAACTCTCTATTCACAACTCAGACCCTGCCGTAAAAAAAGCGTAAAAATTTAGCTACGCTCATTTATAAACAGTGAAAAATAGCTTAAAAAGATGGAAAATTTTAACTCTTTACTGCATCTATTTATGGATAATCTTGCACTGCTTAAAGCCTTATTTTTAGGTTTAATTGAAGGCTTAACCGAGTTTTTACCTATCTCCAGTACAGGACATTTAATTCTCTTCGGACACTTAATTGATTTTAAATCAGATTCTGGACGTGTGTTTGAGGTTGTTATTCAATTTGGAGCAATTTTGGCAGTATGTTGGCTTTATCGACAAAAAATTATCGCATTGATTCGAGGCTTTTTTTCAGGTGAGGTGCATGCAAGACGCTTTGCAATCAATGTATTTGTGGCCTTTCTTCCTGCCGTGGTTATTGGGGTCTTAGCTGTCGATTTTATTAAGCAAGTGTTGTTTAGCCCATTGGTGGTCGCTTTTGCCTTAATTATTGGCGGACTTATTATTTTTGCAGTTGAAGCCAGAGAATATAAACCAAAAACTATTGAAGCCACGGACATTAGTTTCAAGCAATCTATCCTTGTGGGTTTTGCACAATGTGTTGCCATGGTTCCTGGTACATCTCGCTCGGGTGCAACCATTATTGGTGGCATGCTATTAGGCTTATCACGTAAAGCAGCAACTGAGTTTTCTTTTTTCCTTGCTATGCCCACTATGTTGGGGGCAGCAACTTATGACTTATTTCGTAATGCTAATGTTTTAACTTCAGATAATTTAGTAAATATTTCTGTAGGTTTTATGGCTGCATTTGTTGCAGCCTTATTGGTCATCAAAGCTTTGGTTAAGTTTGTAGAAAAACACTCATTAAGAGTATTTGCTTGGTATAGAATTGTCTTGGGGATACTTATATTGATTATTTTTTAGAAAATACCAAAAAATTAACTTAATTAACCTCAATCGCGGATAAGCGACTGAGTTGAAAAATACAAGGACTAGAGTAATCAGTTGAGTTACCACACCAAACTCACAACTCTAGTCCTGATGATAATCTTAGAGAATATTCCATGAGAGTTCTTTTTTAACAGGAGGTTTAAATAGAGTAGCCCACTTAGCCAAGTTATCAAGATTGACCTGGGGAACTGTGGGGATACATAGCTTATTTCTTTCAATAATCCTGTTTCTGATTTCGTCCAGATTCGTATCTAAGAAGTGAATTTTAGTAGTTACTCCGCACTAACTTGCCATAGATCGACAATTATCTCTTTCAATTTTTAACCAGAAGCCACTTTCAAAAATTACACTATTTCCAGATTTTAGTAATTCTTGAGCAAACTGTTATTGTAGTTTTTCTACTTGAATTCTTATCTCATCGTCATAGAAATCTAAACCA
>CABFOJ010000290.1_pt1 | contig 10200 bp, 12 predicted proteins | sample 3521971 | NCBI WGS metagenome assembly CABFOJ01 (sample SAMEA5312459, study PRJEB27640) | indoor metagenome | biome: indoor environment; feature: uncontrolled; material: polymer tiles stone | place: Germany | collected 2014-07-07 | reverse complement strand
CCTTTGTATCCTTGAATTAACCGAGGAATCTAACAGTCTAATAGTTTTACAACTTGATAAGCTTTAGATTACGTTAGGCGTTGATCACAGACTTCTTGCAAGACTGACACCGTTCAATTTCTTTATACGATAGAGACACCAACATATGAACAGTCTGCTAAAAAATTCTAATTTAACATTCTAAAGTGATTATTTCTATTAGAGGCTATTTTGAATTTATATAAGAAATTTCATATTAATCAAAATTAAAGATACGTTTCAGTTTCTGTTATTTAGACTATTTCTTTAATCTTAATTTAAGCTGAATTTAGTAGAGTTTAGATTCTTCTTATAGTTAAAGATTATGAACTTGTATTCTGCTTATAAAGGTAAAAAAGGTCTGAAACGGATTTTAGCAGCGACCATTTATTCACTCTCAGGATTTAAATCAGCTTTTAAAAATGAAGCTGCATTTAGGCAAATCGTATTACTGAATATATTCTTAATTACGGTCAGCTTTTTTATATCGGTCAGTCGTGTTGAACAGGCCATGATGGTCGCGGTCTGTTTGTTGGCACTCATGATTGAACTGATTAATTCCGCTATTGAAGCGACAGTGGATCGTATTTCACTGGAGCGACATGAACTCTCTAAAAATGCCAAAGATATGGGAAGTGCAGCCCAATTTACGGCGCTGACGCTTATCGTACTGACTTGGGGCATTATTTTAATTTAATGCGAAACAATCATTCATCTTGAGCGGCTCATTATGCAAGATCGTTCCTACTTTCTATTGAAGCAAAGCTTACTCTTGGCTTTGGGTTTTGGGGTACTTTGGAATTTCTTCAGCATCGGTGGCATGCTCGATTTAAAGCTCATTTCTCCCTTTGTTGACCTGACAGGGCAATTTCCACTTAAAAACCATTGGGCATTGGCGGAGCTAAATCATCGTTATGTTAAAAATGTTTTAATTTTGGTCTATCTGTCTTTTTTATTGGGCTGGCTGGCTTCCTTTAAGTATCAAGCCTGGCAGATCAGACGTTGGGAATTTGGCTATTATTTTGGCATGGTGATTGTATCAACGCTGTTCATTGGTATTTTAAAATCCCAATCAGCACATGCGTGCCCGTGGAATATGACTCTTCCTGGTCCTAACGCTGTATTGTGGAATTTCAGTGCTACTGCGGGCCACTGTTTCCCTGGAGGACATGCTTCTAGTGGCTTTGCATTAATGGCAGGCTATTTTGTTTATCGACGCTCGAATCGTACTCGTGCCTATTTTTTCCTGTGTTCTGCCAGTATTTTAGGCTTTGCCATGGGCTGGGCACAAATGATGCGAGGCGCACATTTTCTCAGTCATAATCTTTGGACCGGCTGGATCATCTGGTGTATCAATGTGATTGCCTATGCGCTGTTTTATCATAAATTGCCTCAAGCTAGGCGGCATTAAATAGCAGCTAAGGGAAATTTCACCTGTACAGATAAGCCACCCAAGCTTGCACTTCTGGAAAATTCTAGTTGTCCGCCTAAACGTTCTACGGCTTTATCTACAATAGATAGACCTAATCCGCTGCCTATTTCTGCATGATTGTGAATACGGTAAAAACGTTTACGGATTTGGTTAAATTGTGCAGGATCTATACCACTTCCACTATCTTCAACTTGTAGAATGGCCCAGCCTTGTTTCTTAAAAATGGAGACGTTAATAATGCCCTTACTCGGCGTATATTTAATCGCATTATCCATTAAATTATAAATGATGGAATGCAGCGCTGCTTCTTGTCCTTGAATCAACATATCCTCTTGTTGAATTACACCTAAATCAATATCTTTTTGAATAGCAAGCTGAATAATTTGTTCAATACACTGGATGGTGAAGTGATTGAGATACAAAATTTGTAGCTGTTCAGTAGAACTTAGCACCGCATCCTGTTTAGCCAGACTTAGCAACTGATTTACTAGGTGTTGCATACGCAGAAGCCCCTGACTTAAATTCTTCAGCGCATTATTGTGTGGAAATTGCTCTAGTAAAATTTGCAGTTGCAAGTTCAGTGCAGTGAGGGGTGTTCTTAATTCATGCGCTGAATCGGCAACAAACTGGCGCTGTTCCTGCTGTGCTAAGGAAATGCGGGAAAATAACTGATTCATTTCTTGAATGGTCGGCATGAGTTCTACAGGATAATTCTTGCTTTGAATCGGACTCAGTTCCTGGGCTTTACGACTTGCTAACTCTTTTCTAAAGTTATTTAAAGGCCGGAAGTTTTGTCGAATCAGCCAGCTCAAGGCTAATAAGGCAAAGGGAAGAAATAGAAGATAAGGAATAAACATATTGGCCGCTAATTCCAGAGCCAAGTATTGTCGTACCGATTTTTGCTGGCTAATCTGGATCTGAAAATTTTGCTGGGGCAAAATATAGGTATCCCAAATGCCATGTTCCGTTTGCTGCGTATAGAAACCTGCTTTTTGTACGGCTTTAACCAGTAGACCCTGCGGGTGAGCCAGTTGATTGGCATCAGCATAGGACCAGATATCAACAAACAAGTCCTCTTCGCTATAACGCTGATTGACATCAATCTGGCTTTGTACTGGCCGTGGATGACTTTTCGCGATACGCTCTGCCAAACTTTGCATCTGAGCATCTAAAATTTCATTAATTTCTTCCAGTGCAATTCGGTAGGCTGCAAAGATTAACACGCAGCCGAGTATGACGCTAAATACAGAGACATATAGAATTAGCCGTTTTTGCAGAGAATAACTGGCTTGCATTTATACGGGTCCTAGACGGTAACCCAGACCACGTATGGTGCGAATAAAGTCCTTGCCCAGTTTGGCACGCAAATGATGAATATAAACTTCAATCGTATTGCTGGTTACTTCACTGTCAAAATCGTAAAGTTTATCTTCCAGATTGGTCTTGGAAAAAATTTTATTGGGATGGGTAACTAACGGAATCAGAATTGCCCATTCACGATGAGATAAATCCAGCTCTTTTCCCTTAAACTTAGCAGAGTGCTGTTCGAGATTTAGAACTAAATCACCGTAGTGCAAAATTTGATGGGGTTCAGATGCGGCACTGAGTTGACCACTGCGTCTTAACAAAGCCTGAATACGAGCCAACAGTTCATCAAATTCATAAGGTTTAATTAAATAATCATCTGCACCCTGATTTAGACCATCGACCCGATGCTGCAATTCATCGCGTGCCGAAATAATTAACACAGGTAAATGCGGATAAGATTGACGAATCTTTTTCAGGACCTGCATGCCATCCATCATCGGTAAACCAAGATCAAGAAGTACCAGTTCACATGAACTCTGCTGAAGCTGCTTTAATCCATCCAGGCCATTATTGACCCAGATCACTTCAAATTGATGCAGCTTTAACAGTGTTTGCGTAGACTCTGCAATCATAAAGTCATCTTCAATAAGGAGAATTTTATGCATGGACTAAGCTCTTTGCTGTAGTTGTGGATGCGGTAAACATAGATGGAGCATATCATTTTCAGGGTCACTTACTTGCGTTTTTATATTCAGCAAACTTAGTAGGGTTGGAAACAGATAATCATGACTTAAAGAATGGTTAACCTGACTTTTTAAACAGGCGACTTGAGAGACATTTTGCTGCTGCCAAGCATCTGAAAACCACATCAGCATTGGTACATGAGTTTGTTGCGTGGGTGCTACTGTATAAGGTGCACCATGTAAATAAAGACCATGCTCGCCTGTGGATTCCCCATGATCAGACACATACCAGAATCCGGTCTGATAATGCTTTTGCTGTTGCAAAGTTTTAATCAGCTGACTAAGCACATGATCCGTGTAAATGATCGAATTATCATAACTGTTGCGTAATTCTGTAGCACTACAACCTTGAATAGCATTGCTATTACACATTGGTTGAAAGGGTTGATAAGGCGCTTTGGAGCGTTTGAAATAGGCAGGTCCGTGACTGCCCATTTGATGTAACACAATCAAATGCGATTGGGTGTCATCTTGTTTAAGATGGCTTAAATAGTCCTGCAAGCTGTCGACCAGTATTTCATCCAAACATTCGCCACTGCTATCGCACCATTTTTGTTTCAAAGCAACAGGAATCTGATATTGCTGTACCCGCTCACAGGCACCTTTACAGCCAGAATTGTTGTCGATCCATGTCGCCTGATAGCTTGCGCGTTGGGCAATATCGAGTAAGCCTTCGCGATGGCTAGCCAATTGTTCATTATAACTTTTTCGTGGCATACCAGAAAACATGCAGGGAACCGATACGGCAGTTGCCGTACCGCAAGAGCTGACCTGAGTGAAATTAATAATTTTAAGTTGAGATAATTCAGGATTGGTATTTCTAGCATAACCATTCAAAGCAAAACTTTCAGCACGGGCTGTTTCTCCTACCACTAAAACCATTAATTTGGGTTTTTGTCCCGATTGGATCGGCTGGATCAGATGTGCATCTTCACCGAAGCGGACCAAGGGTAAGTTCTGTTTTGGTGCTTTTTTCTGATAATAAGACAGGCTGGACGCAATTGAATTTTGTGGCGAAATCATGCCTTTTAAATCACGATGTTCACGAAAGATCGCTGCATAATCAACATAAAAGAAAAATAATAAACTGAACATGAGCAAAGCGGAAAATACGCTACTAAGCAATTTTTGCATGAACTGCTGTCCCAGCGATGTTTTTTTAATCTTTAAACACATCACTACCCATAAAGGGAAAATTACAAAAATAATCGTCCAGATCAGCAAGCGGATCGACCAGAGATCTCGGATTTCTCGCGTGTCTGTCTGCAGCATATTCTGGATTTGATCTGGGGTAATTATCACCCCCAGACTGTTGACAAAATAGGCACTAAAACCGCCCACAATAATTAGTAAGCTCGCCATAAACTTGGCATTCCACTTCCAGCTCAAGCATTGAAAAATAAGATTATAGGTGGTAATGATTACAAGACTCGTAGCGACCAGCAGAAGTCCAGATTTCAGGTTCTGATAAGGGGTAAGTTGATGAATTTTTTCATAAAAGCTGTAATTCAGAATTAATCCGAGCCATATTGCCAATAAAAGATTAAAATATAAAAGAGAAATGGATTTTTGCTTAGTAGCACTGGTCTGGGCAAATAATTTATTTATGAAGAGCTTAGACATCATGAATCAATCAAAGACTTTGAGATGCTTTAGCCTAAAACTATAAGCTTAAAAATGGCTTAATAAATATATTAATGGGAGCTTATAGCTCCCATTGTTGTGCTGCTGTTATTCCCACGTAGAAATATCTATGCGATAAACCATTTAAAATGTCCTGTTTTTAACCATAAGAGTCAAGCACAGGATTCAACTTTCTTTGTTCAATAACAGCTTTCTGAGCTTTACGGCTCGGCATACTTTTCTGGGCACGGGAGCGTTTATTCTGTTTCTCCAACTCCTCATGCTGTTGCTGGATATATGCCGGGACTGAACCTAATCGTTTATAACTTGCTTCTCCATAATTAACTTAAGAACTGGAAACCAATGCTGCACAAATAGCTCGTTTCTCTGGCTTAGATAGCTGATGTGCTAAAAGTCCTTCAATGGTGAAAACAGCGATTTTTACTCTATAGCCGTGCAAGAGGCTGGAATTGTTGTGATTAAATGCGTACAAAAGTGGATTAGCTTTTTAAGCTAACGTATCATATTGATTTTATATCATAATTTAATTAAATTCTGTATAAGTTATAATATATTAATTTTAGGGCATCTAAACAATTTGCAATCTCTCATTTTTAAGAACTTTTTAATAACATCTTCAAGTTAAATATTTAATTTTTAAACTAAATACAATTCCTTCCTGAGTGTTATAAGCGCTTGCTTCTCCATTATGTAACATCATGATAGATTTAACGATTGATAATCCTAAACCACCAGTTTTTGCTTTGGCATGTCGACTACTCTCAATTTGATAGAAACGTTCAAATAAATGCTTCAAATGTTGTTTGTCAATAAAAACATTTTTAGTTAATACTTCAATATCGATATGATTTTCCGTAGATTTTGTTGAAATCACAATGTCTTGATCTTCAAATCCATAATCAATCGCATTAATTATAAGATTAGACAGCGCTCTTTTTAACAAATCTGCATTAGCATATATTTGAATTCCCTTTTCTAACTCTAAAACAAATCTCATGAGCCTATCTTCAGCCAAGAATTCAAAATAGTGGACCAATTCTAAAATAAGGTTGGATAAGTCAATATTTTCTTTTTCGATAATATAATCACTGTGTTCAGAACGAGCGATGAACAACATATTGTCTATCATCTTACTTAGTCGTTCATATTCCTCAAGATGAGAATATAAAAGCTGCTCCAGTTCTTGTTGTGACCGAGATTGCATGAGCATAATTTGTGTTTGACCCATTAAATTATTTAAGGGGGTTCTTAGTTCATGGGCAATATCTTCAGAAAACCGTGCCAATTGATCATAATTAATTTGAATTTTTTCTAACATAGCATTCATTGCTGAACTGAGTTTATCAACTTCAACCGTAGTACTTTTAACTTCGATTCGCTGATGTGGTTGAGTACCCTGAATTTTATGTGTTTGCTCAATCAAGTTATTTAAAGATTTGAGTAAATACAAACCCACCCAACGTCCGAGTAGGCTTGCCATTACAATTCCCAATAAGCTATAGAGAATCAATTTCCATAAATATTGATCTAAAGTAGATTGAGCTTCATCAAGTTGTGTGCCAGCAATCAGTTGATAATGTTGATCATTAAAAACAACTGTTTTATAGGCCAAACGGGTTGTGGCAAATTCAGATTGATTATCCAGAAAGGTAATGGTTTTTGATTCGGCCATATCTGGAATATGGACTTTCAGTGGATTAATCTCAATTAAGGCTAGTTGCTGATTTTTTAAGATTAAAAGATTATCTTCTTTTCCCAGCATATTTTCATACAGACGTGGGTGTTGAACTAAAATCTGAAAACTTTCTTGATCTTGTAAAAAAATTTCAATGCGTTCAACACGTGCAGTTAAATTCTGATCACGTTGTTTAGCTAACAGGTGCTGCATATTGTGATAAGAAAGTAAACCAATAGCAAAAAATACAGTACAACAAATAATACTGAAGGAAATACTTAAGCGTGTTGTTAAACTCAGATGTCTTAGCTGATTTTTCATTTATGTATGCTTAAACGATATCCCATACCCCGAACAGTATGAATTAATTTGGGCTGAAAATGGTCATCAATTTTGGCACGTAAACGACGGATAGCGACATCCACCACATTGGTGTCTGTATCAAAGTTAATATTCCACACTTCAGAGGAAATTTGAGATCGGGTTAATAATTCACCTTGATGTTGCATTAATAAGTGTAAAAGCAAAAACTCTTTAGCGCTTAAGTCAATTTTTTGTTGGTTCCGATAAACAGTACGTTCAAGCCGGTATAAAATTAAATCTTCAACTTGATAATATTCAGACTCGGTTTTTACACTGCGTCTTAATAGGCTTTTGACCCGTGCTAATAGTTCAATATAAGAGAAGGGCTTAATTAAATAATCATCTGCACCCAGTTCTAAGCCTTTAACTCGATCCAGGACATGATCTTTTGCAGTCAGCATGAGTACTGGAATTTTAGAAAATGTCCTTAAGGTCTTTAATACTTGCCAACCATCAATTTCAGGTAACATGACATCTAGAATTACTAAATCAAAGTTTTTTTCTTCAAACAACCTGAGCGCTGTTAATCCATCATGAGCAATACTGGATAAATAACCGGATTCATTTAACCCTTTTGCTAAAAATTCAGCAATTTTGGTTTCATCTTCAACAATAAGTATGTGCATCTAAATAATATTATATGGATTTGTCTGTTACTACATTACAAATTCGTAATCTGATTGTCATGCAATAATGACTTTATTTTATATAAGCTAGCTTATCTCTTAATTTAGCTTAATAGAAATGATGAAAAAACTTCTATTTATTCCGGTACTTCTATGTAGTTCAATCACATATTCAGCTCCTAAAACCAGCTATGTCATGGATTTAAACCTCGCCAATCAACTGGTCACCAATGTCATGCAGGCATGTAGCACTACTGCTAAACCTGCGGCTGTAGTGGTATTAGATCAGGGTGGCAATGTCCTAGCAAGTCAACGGCATGAAACTGTGGGTATACATAATTTAATCGCAGCGCAAAGGAAAGCTTTTACCGCATATTCAAGCAAGGTGACTACCTTGCAGTTTATGCGTAATGCTCAGAAGAATGTTGATTCACAGAATTTAACCAGCTTACCTGAATTATTACTTTTAGGGGGAGGAGTGCCCGTCGTTTATAAAAGTCAGTTATTAGGTGCAGTTGGTGTAGCGGGTGCAGGTGGGTCAATTCAAGATGATCAATGTGCACAACAGGGTATAGAAATCACACTCAAACAAATTTAAATCAATTTAATTCAGGATAAATTCATATGAACAAGTTATTTTTATTCGCTGGCAGTTTATTTATTTCAAGTTGGGTAATGGCGCAAAATCCTTTAAGTGTGCATGTACTTAACTTGGAAAGTGGATTGCCTTCACCCGATGTAAAAGTTACTTTGGAAGAACAGAAAAATGGAAAATGGATACAGATTTCAGAAGCTAAAACCAATGAACAAGGTCGTGTAACCGCATTATTTCCAGAAAATAAAACTTTAGATAATGCGATATATAAAGTCACATTTAAAACAGGAGACTGGTTTAAGAAAAATAAGCAAAATTCTTTCTTTCCAGAAATTCCGGTGATTTTTCAGACCGATGGTTCGGTAAAACACTATCATATTCCCTTACTTCTTAGTCCTTATGGATATTCAACCTATCGAGGTAACTAAGCTGAGTAAAATAAAAGCCCTAACTTTTATAAGATTGGAACTTCAGAATATTGGTCTTATTTAACATAATAGCCCTTATACAAAATGTAAATGTTAGGACCCATTTAAAGTGTCTAATTTATGATGGGTTTTTATCACCATGGACTGGATATAAAATATAGATGCTGCTCACTCTGTCTGACAAAGAAATTCAACGTCTTGCTGTTCTGCAAGACGTTCGAGATCATCGTATTACCCAGGTCCGTGCTGCTGAAATCCTCAATCTTTCCACCCGTCAAATTACCCGGTTATTGCAGAAGCTCAATCCAGACGGTGTTTCAGGCATGGGCTAATGCAGCTGGGCCTTGAGCTTTGTATTTCTGCAGTAAACGTCTGATCTGATGTTCTGAAATATGAAGTAGCTGAGCAGCCCGAGATTGAGTTATGCATTGATCAAAGATTTCCTGCAAGACCGACAATCGTTTAAGTTCTTTATCCGACATAGACACCAACATATCAAACCGTGCGCTTCGATAATCGCAAAAGTGCATATTCTAAAAGCGGACATTTTTATTGGTGAGAATATAGATACTTTAAATGGGCTCGGACAGTCATACTTCGTATAATCCGTACTATGTTGATTTTAGAAAATCTTAATTTTTAGCGAATATAATCTTCAGTTGATATAATTTGAGCATAAGCAAATTCAAAAGCGGCCATTATTGTGGCATGAACATGCGCTGCTGGTACTGTAACACCATTAAATTCCTGGTCTAGTGTTGCACAAGCATCATGAATCACTTTTACCTTATAACCAAAATCAGAAGCAGCGCGAACAGCAGCATCAACACACATATGGCTCATAGCACCCATTACGACTAGCTCAGTCACGTCATTGCTATCTAAAATTTCTTTGAGATTCGTGTTTAAAAATGCGTTGATGTGATTTTTAATCACTACAGTTTCATTTGCTTGTGGCTTAACTGTGTCCTGAAATTCAATACCGTTTGAGCTGGGTTCAAATATAGGAGATTCAGCATTCGCAATATGTTGGACATGAATCACTTGAGTACCCTGTTGACGGGCCTTAGCAATTACCTTCACTGCATTAGCAGCAGCCTGTTCAATATTGACCAATGGTAATTTACCGGTAGGCAGATATTCATTTTGTAAGTCGATGACTAATAAAGCTGATTTTGACATGTCTTTTCCTTTACTTAACTAGACTAGTATGTGTTTTGTTCTGCTTATGATTTTAAAAAAGTGGAAATTCCACTTCTTTAAGTTGCTTTAAAATGAAAGCGTTTCACCATCGATAGGAATTAAAACCTTATCTTGGATTCCTTTGTCTTTTACATATTCTGCAAGCTGAGCACGTGTTACCGACAT
>CABFOJ010000477.1_pt1 | contig 10225 bp, 8 predicted proteins | sample 3521971 | NCBI WGS metagenome assembly CABFOJ01 (sample SAMEA5312459, study PRJEB27640) | indoor metagenome | biome: indoor environment; feature: uncontrolled; material: polymer tiles stone | place: Germany | collected 2014-07-07 | reverse complement strand
TACAGAGCTGTACGCAATGGACGCTTATCTCGTTCCAGTGATAATCAATTTGATATTGCCGAAGTGATTCGATGTTTTGGTGAACCAGACCAAGTATCTAAACCAACTGAACCTCCACAACAAGGCAGTGATGGCGCAACACAAAAACTCATCGCTCATTTAGAAAATGAAGTTAAAAAATACCAAGAACGTGAAGAACGTTTAATGCAACAAATTGACCGTATGCAAACGCTGATTGAGTTAAAAAGTGTAGCACCTGCCACGGCAATGCCACACCCTGACGCTACAGCGTGCGACACTCCCACACCACAACATGCGACAGCAAGTCAAAATACTGAAAATAAAGAAAATTTAAATAACGATGTGGCAGCAAGTGTGGCAATGCCACAACAAGATGCCACAGCACGCGACAGCAAAACGCCGCAGCGTGCCACGTTGCAAAATATGGCAGCACCACAACTTAAAAAACGAGGTTTATTTGGGCGTGTATTAAATGCCGTATTCAACGATGATGAATAACGTCAATCTTCTACCTGACGCTTTTTAATTTTAAAAGTTCCTCGATTAACCACTCGGTGAGCTGGATTACGACCATATAAGTGTTTAACCACGGTTGGTTCACCATTCGGTGCTGTGCTCAATAAGACATCATTTTCAACATAAAGAACGGGGCCATTTTGTTTTGCTTCGATAAAGCATTCTTGAAGTACACGCGCTGCGACATTAGCAATCTCACGTTCTTTGTCACTTTCATCAATTAGATATTGATTTGACATATTTACCTCTATTAGCAAAGCACCGGATTAAATTATTTAATATTAGAGAACCATAAAACAAGAAAAAATAGGGTAAAAATTGGCAATAATATCCTGCACCACCGTTCATGTGGATTGTTTAACTGAGATGAACAAACTCGTGGAACATTGATCAAAGAATAGGCGTGGAACATGAATAATCATAAAAAAAGCCCAACTTGGGGAAGATGGGCTATAAACTTTGAAATAAGTGCATAAATTTGAAGGGTAATTATAACGCATTTCGTATAAGGTGTATTATGTTAATTTTAATAATTCTTAAAAAACTGCTTATTATGTTCTAAATTTTTTAAGTTGGGTATTAGGTAGGAATAAAGTAAAAATTCCTAATAAAGGTAAATATGAACATAGTGTAAATACCCATTCTATGCCGTTTCTATCAGCTAGGTATCCTAAACCAGCTGCTGCTATACCACTTACACCAAACATTAAACCAAACATTAGGCCAGCAATCATCCCAACACGCCCAGGAACCGCTTCTTGTGCATATACGACCATTGCAGAAAATGCAGATGACATAATTAAACCCGCCATAATCGCGAGAATACATGTCCAAAATAAATTTGCATAAGGAATGAATATAGCGAATGGAGCCATTCCTAAAAACGAAATCCAAATAACTGCTTTACGTCCAATACGATCACCAATAGGGCCACCAAAAAATGTACCAAAAGCAACGGCTGCCAAAAAAGCAAATAAATATAATTGAGCACTCTGAATTGGAAGGTTAAATTTTTCAATTAAATAAAAAGTATAGTAATTGCTGATGCTTGCGATATAAGTAAACTTTACAAGCATTAGTATAGAAATAATTATGAGAGCTCGAACTAAGGTACTGCCATGTAATTTAAAACTTGTGATAGATGTTGTTTTGCTAATTTGAGTTTTCGCATGATGAATAGTCCATTTACTCACTTTAAATAAAACAAAAATTGCAATTAAAGCAAATAACACCAACCAGGATGCTGAAGCTTGACCGTTAGGAACGATAATAATAGCAGCCAACAATGGACCAATTGCAGACCCAGTATTACCACCAACTTGAAAAGTCGATTGAGCTGTACCAAATCGACCACCAGAAGCCATACGTGCAACACGAGAAGCTTCAGGATGAAAAGTTGATGAACCAACCCCAATTAGTGACGCAGAGACAAGTAGCATATAAAAACTACTAGAAAATGCGAGCATTACAATCCCTATCAAGGTAACTACCATTCCTAAAGGCAGAAGATAAGGTTTGGGATATTTATCAGTATATAAACCGATCCAAGGTTGCAATAATGAGGCTGTAATTTGGTAGACCAATGAAATTAGACCGATTTGCGTAAAACTTAATGAAAAATTATCTTTTAGTAATGGATAAATAGCCGGTAAAGCAGCTTGAATTAAATCATTGAGTAAATGTGCGAAAGCGACAGCAAAAATAATATGATTTACCATTTTCGGCACCAAGTTGGTAACTTCAACTTGTGTGTTTTCCTTTATCTGAATAGGTGGTTGCATGAAATACCTTACGTGCCTTAAACCCTTAATAATTACTATTATAATCTGTCATATTGACGGCTATATTCCAAAAATCATTCTATAAGTGACAATATAAAGAGTTAATAACAATATTTTTTAAGGAAGGATTGGATTGATTTCTACATTAATAATTTCTATGGGATCAGAGCATGATTATGGAAGTGTTATTCCTCCTCATACTCATAATCGTGCGCAATTGCTTTATGCATCTAAAGGTGAAATACGCGTTCATACTGCAGAAAATATTTGGTTAATCCCTCCACGATGTGCTTTATGGATTCCAGCATTTGTTGAACATAGTGTTACGTCATTAAGTGATGTACGCTTAAGTACAGCCTTAGTTGAACAAAATGCTGCAAACATTTTAGGAGATAAATGTTTTCTAGTTAGAATGACTAATTTATTGAAAGAATTAGTTTTGAGACTGAATCAGCTTGATGAAATGCAACAAAATGGAATGCTATATAGTGAAGATTTACAAAAATCACTGCAATTACTTATTTTTGAAGAAATTAAACAATCTCCTACCTTCCCAATAGAAATCCCTTGGCCTAAAGATAAACGCCTAGTTTTAATTTGTGAGCAATTAATTAAGCATCCAAAGCATTCTAAAGATTTGAATACTTGGTCCAGTATAATTGGAACCAGTTCAAGAACTTTAATCAGACTATTTAAAAAAGAAACTGGACTATCTTATAGAGGATGGATCCAACAAATGCATATTGTATTAGCATTGAGTCAATTAGCACAGGGGCAAGCTATATCGCATATAGCCACATTATTAGGGTATACAAGTACAAGTGCATTTAGTGCTATGTTTAAACGCCATTTAGGCTATTCTCCTCAAAAATTTAAATAAAATTCCACCAAATCAATCTCTATTTAACATAATGGCGCTTATACGAAATGCGCTTGCAATAATTCTGTAATAACAATCAGTTAGCTTAAAATAGAAAACCCAAAAAACCGACTTGGACACAAGTCGGCTTTTTTTTAAACAAAACTGATAGATTTCGCCAACCAAAACGATCAATAAACAATCAAAAACCGAATTTTCCCAATGTTCTTACCGCCTCCAGCGCAGAATCTATCCCCAATTTCTGCGGATAACATAGGGGATCATTTTTAGGCAGTTTTGTACGCTGGGGCTTACACAAATTCAGGCCATTTGACGACTAGTCGAACCGGCCATAATTTCCTATCATGGCCACATAGAGAGCAGGATGCTCCGAATAAGAATAAAAAAAGAAACAACAAGGAATGTATAGTACGAGAGCAGTCATACCGAACGAAATAAAAAACCCTGACAGGATGTCAGGGTTTTTTATTGCCGATCTTTTTTAAATGAGGCTTGGAAGTACATCTAGAATATGAATTAAGGCCATTCACCAATTACAACAAATCACACGCTATAAATTATTTAATGATAAGATATATATCAACGATACCTATCATATTGGGAGATAAAAATGGAAGTTGCTAAAGTTTTTCAAACAGGTCGAAGTCAAGCTGTTAGATTGCCTAAAGCATTTCGTTTTAATGGTACTGAAGTAGCGATTAAAAGTTTTGGGCGTGGTGTGTTATTAATGCCTATCGAAAATCCTTGGGACATCATGTTAGAAGCAATTAACGAGTTTGAAATAGGTTTTCAAATGGAACGAGCTGATCAAGGTGAGCAATTACGTGAGGACTTCAAATGATTTATCTCTTAGACACAAATATTTGTATTTACGTGATCAATCATAAACCAGAACAAGTCTTTGAACGTTTCAAGCAATATCAGCTTGGACAACTCGCGATTTCAAGCATAACAGCATCCGAATTAGCTTTTGGTATTGAAAAATCTGGCTCTGAGCGCAACAAGCATGCACTGAACAAGTTTTTATCACCCTTAGATATTTTACCTTACGATGAGAAAGCGATCTGGCATTACGCCAAACTACGTCAAGATTTACAATCAACAGGTAAAATCATTGGTAGTTTGGATATGCTAATTGCAGCGCATGCCCTTGCTTTAGATATTGTATTAGTCACAAACAATATTAAAGAATTTGAGCGTATAGATGGATTAAAGCTAGAAAACTGGGTCTAATTGCAATTTCTAGTCCTTTTAAGGACTAGATTTTTCATAATTTCTATAATATTAATTTTATAAAGATTCCATAAAAATGAAAAAAATCTTTGCATTAATTCTACTGGTATCTTCAACATCCATTTTTGCTGCTCTCCCCCCGTTTACACCACAGAATTTAGAAATATATAAGGGCACTCAAAAAGATAAGATGTCACGCTTGAGAGTAAATCTGACTGTTTCTGACAATAATGATAAGGGTGAAATTAATATCTCTAATTTCACTTTATGTTCGGCAATTACTTGCTGGAAAGCTGAGGTTAATAAGCCTGTACCTATTGTAAATAGTAGTACAACAAGAGGGCAGTTAGTAGCTGACGTTCTAATTCCAACGAATGAGCAACTTAAACAGATTTTTTTTGAACCAACGACAGGAAAGCAGTCGATTGAAGGCGATTTAAAGTTTGAAAAAGTAGTCAACATTGAGCCTGAATACCAAGGCCACAATTTGTATATTGTTTTAGATAAGGTTAGTAAAGGAAGCGGTGTATTTCGCTACTTTCCAGTCGCTGGTAGTGCATTACCTTTTAATCCTGAATTAAAATACTATCTAATTGATCCAAAATTTAATCAAACAATTAATCTAAATAGTAGAAGTATGATTACGTTTCCAGCAAATTTCTTGCCTAAACCTCAATTATTTTTTATTGCTGAGCATAATATAAGTAAAAAATTTCCAATGCTCGATATATATCCTTACCTCAAGGGCAGAGGTGATCTTAAAATTAAGTTAGCTGAGGTAAACAAAGGGAGTAATAATCACCCTCAAAACCAAGTGATTTCCTCAATAAAATACTCTGAAATTACTTCTTCTAATACTCGTGTAATTAATGGATCGGATACTCCCAATACAGCAGTTTTAGAAAATAAGTCATTATGGCTCAGGCTGCTGAATATTCTAAAATTATAATATAAATTGAAGGGCTATCTTTGAATAGCCTTCAATTTTTAGACACCTCTTTTGGGGTGGTATTTAACATAAAATCTCATCTACGAAATTCAGAATACTTTCACTTAAAAAGAATAAAAGACACTACAAATTTCAAAATATTAGGTCTAATAAACTCCATTCTGTGTTGATTGTGATAGCCTTTTTGTTTTTTGTAAAATCGCCTTTTCTACGCAAATATACCCAATTTAAAGGCGAAACCTAACAATATTACAAATAGCACGGTTAGCATTGCTTTAAGCCTAAAAATTGTATTCTTTTGCTTTGTAATTTGTTGCGTATAGTCGTGTTCAGATATTGAAAACTTATCCATTTCAGCTTGAATCGTGTGCATATATTTTGAAATTTTTTCTAATTTGTCGCCCTGTTGTTCATTTTTTCGTGATAGTGCAGCACTAGATTGCTCCAGTTGTTTATTTAAATTGATCTGCTGAATAATTTTGTTCGCTTGATCGGCATTGATTTTTTGACTTTCCTCATTAAATTCATCCTGCTCTTTAGACTCTTGAATCAACTGCTTTACTCTAGCAGTCAGTTTTATGTTTTTTTCTTTGAGGGCTTCATTCTCTTGTTCTAGAGATACTTTAGCTTTTTCTATTGTAGAAAATTGCTTTTTGAAGTCGCTGAGCTGTTGCTGTAACTCAATATTTTCCTCAAAGTGACTTGTCGCAACCTCATCAACTAAAAAATCACAATATTTAAAAAAATCGGCTTCAATCAGGGCAAAGGGCATGGCATGAGAAATTTTTAAATGCTCAACAATTTCATGCCAACTTTTACCCGTGCGGTACAGCTCGGTAATTTCATCCTGTCGGCTCTCAAGCCATCTACGTTTATTGAAATAAGGGGTTTTAGCCATCACTCAATATCCTTGTAAAAACTATCGCTATAAACATAGCCATCACTGCTTTTGGACGCTAAAAACCTCTTACCCTCATCACTGCTTTTCCAAGCCAAAAGTAGCGCTCTTGAACCTTGATTGGCCTCGTCTTTAATCGCCCTAAAATAGCTATGGATTTCGGTATTATTTTTAATTTTTGCCGTTGAAGCTCGGACATAGCTGAGGTTTAACTTTCTTCCACCTGCACCTAAAAAACTGCGGTTCATTTTTGACTGAAAATAGGCCGTGAATATGCCATAGAGCTTGCCGATCTGCACACGTACACCACGATAACCAATATAGCCCTCAAGGCTTAAAAGGTACTTTTCAAAATGCTCTTTTACATCGGTATTGGATTTATTTTTTTGAAAGCTATTCACCAAATTAATGCCACGTAAACGCACGGCTTCAAAGACTTCTTGATTTAATCGCCATGTAAAGTTGGTGGCATGTTTGGTATTTTCACTCAAGCCCATTTCCTGCAATTCTTTGATACTTTTGGCTCGTTTTGTCAGTTGTAAAAAGACATAATCCCCCATCGTTAAATTAAGCTTACCAAAGGTTTCAGCACCTTTAACTTGTTTAGCAATGTGCTCATTTAAATAATCAAGATGGTCATATTTATTTTGAATAATCCCACCGTCGGGCAAGCGCAAAAGTAAGTCATTTACACGACAAAGCAAAAGCAAAGTCGGCGGTCTAAGGGCATATAACTTATTTTCACCTTTCGATTTATCACGTAAATACTGGTAAAAATCAACTTCAGTTAGATTTTCTTTCTGAAAACAACCACCATTGGCAACGATGCAACAAAACGTACTTTGTCCGGACAAAAATTTCCGATACTGCTGTTGGGGTGTATTTAACAATCCGTAGCGGTCATTCCATTTTTCCAACATGGATTCTGCATTAGTAAAATTACTTGGTTTAACCAAAACTGCAAAATCATAGCCTTTGCTGAAACATGCAAGGGTCGTATGCGTGAATTCTTTTATGCCAGTGGTGTAATAGATCATTTTTTCTTATTTAGTCCAAAAAATTAAGGATTAATATACCCTGATTTGTAGATTCTTAAAGGGATTTTGAGGATTTTCTTAATAGAGAGGTTTAAAGAACGACTTTTCGGAACTTATAACCGGATTATGCTATCGCATAATCAGCAGTTCCGAAAATTCGACTTGACATGCTATTTGATACGCATAAGATCAGATTTGTAGATATTGTTTTTTCGTTGGACTGCCAATCCATACATTCGATTTTCCTTAAATTGTTTGTTCGTGGATTGCCAACCATGAACAAACAACATCACCCCTTTTCGCAACGTGCCAAGTTGTGAAAAGTTTTATCGGTGAAGCTGCATACGTCCGAAAGGTAGTTGGTGCGGCTACGATAGGGGCTGACGGGTGTGAATCCCGTTTTCTACCTGTTACAAAGTTATGTTCCTGTTTTTACAGGATGCAAGTAGGGCGACACGGAAACGGGCATTGACGGGTTATCAGCGTTTAAAACATACGACTGATCACTTAGTGAATTAACCCTGTTTTATTTGTTACGGTGAGCCATCTCAAGGATTGAGTTAAGGGCGTTAATAACCGCTTGGCAGATGCTTCGTAAGGGCATAGTCAAGGCGCACAGGTGGGCTTTTGAGATGATCGTGAGGTCATAGGGGAATGAGGTGTTAAACTGGATTTCTCGGCACGTCACGGTGAATTGTTGAACTCGTAGAAATACGTTGCAATTTGCTTTGGCGGTCAATGGATAGCTCAAGCCTGTAAGGTCGGCTCTGTCAACATACAACTACACAATAGTTGGTGGCAGTCGATATGCGTAGGGTAAGTGCTTTACCTTATTAATTTAACTAGGAAATATAAGCTAGAAAAGACTTGGAACTGCGGTCTAGCGAAATATGGAATTGATTTTAGTTAAGTTAGAGATAAGCGTACTACTCGATTTCAATGTTTTTTATTGAAATCAAAGACAAGTAAACTAACGTGGGCGCACTTCACACCGTTTGAGTTGTAGATATTTAATTTCTGATTGATAGGTTCACAGAAAAGCGATTCTAGGCAAACAACGAGGTGGTGATCGGTGACGATCTCTAGAAGTGTTAGAGAATAGACCAGTACAAAACCTTTGCTACATCGAGGTTGCAGTCACTCCGAGCGAATAAAAACGTAAGGGCTGATAATTGGGAAAGTCTATACCGATAAGTTGGTGATGTTTAAGGTGAATGAACACAGAATTTTCAAGTAATAATCGAGTGGTATCAACATGCTTTGGCTAGCATGATTTACTTGAAAAACTGTTTTAAAACGATTCTCTACAATCGTGAGAATGAGTTGTCTTGGCCGACAAGGATATTTTCAAACTGTTGATGCAGTATAAATACGTACAAACGAGTGGTTTTAAGAACCCAGTCCTCTTTAAGAGGCTGGGTTTGTCTTTGTATGATTATAAACATCTCTATTTCTTTCTGGTTTGCGATCTAAGCTATCTTATTTTGAGAATGTATCTTTGATTAGAAAAAGAGTTAATCGAGCTATAACCCCCCTATTTCTTGCGTTTAAATCATGTTTACAACAAGATCAAAGATAAAAAAGATAAATAAAAAGATTATACAAATTGATCTTACTCTCTCAAGTACCCCACACCCCTCGCTTTGCTCGGGCTGATGGTGAACGTTGAGAGAGTTTCGGCAATACTCACCCTAAGGGCGTGATTTTGAAAAAAATCACAATCCCTTAAGTATTGCCGAATAACCTGATTGGGCTGACGGAGCCACGCATCGGTCGTATCCGCACATAGCTTTGCTGACTATGCAGACAAGGACTAAAGGTTTTGCACCTCTCTCCACGCGCTCCTTGTCGCTACACGGCTGTATCTCTGCGAGGGTTTCCCCAACATGCAACTTAACAGTCCGATGTAACTACTCCCAACGCTCCGCCTATGTGAAGTTCCCCTGTAAGCGGTTTAGCCTTTCGACTATCGCTACAATACGCCAGTGACACTTATTCCTACCACACGTACTGCATGCCAACCGTTAAAAACGGACACGCAGAAGAAGGCAAAGCTCGATCTAGGATACTTATTTGATGAAAAAAAACACTTAACTAACGAAGACTTATCATTTTGGGCTTGATATTACTGCACATAACAGTGAAAATAGAGTTCGGTACAAAAGCCTTTTGGTGAAATCATAACGGTCGTCAAACCTTATGATCTTCGTTACTTGATGCTGTCACATCGAATAACTGCGTACCGACGAATATAGAGCCCTGCTTGATGGAAGTCAAGCAGGGTTTCTTCGTTTTTTAGCTATAAAAAAATATTATATATTATATATTTACCAAAGTATTTCATATCTGCGGTATATGGTGTAACTCTAAAATATAGGTCAGTTTTGACATAAAATATATGCTCATGCTTATATTATTTGCCTTCAAAGATAATAAATAGGACTTGAAAACTAAATGGCTAAACTTTCACTGAGCGAAGTATCCAAACAGTTTAATCTCGATAGATCGACCATCTACAGAGCTGTACGCAATGGACGCTTATCTCGTTCCAGTGATAATCAATTTGATATTGCCGAAGTGATTCGATGTTTTGGTGAACCAGACCAAGTATCTAAACCAACTGAACCTCCACAACAAGGCAGTGATGGCGCAACACAAAAACTCATCGCTCATTTAGAAAATGAAGTTAAAAAATACCAAGAACGTGAAGAACGTTTAATGCAACAAATTGACCGTATGCAAACGCTGATTGAGTTAAAAAGTGTAGCACCTGCCACGGCAATGCCACACCCTGACGCTACAGCGTGCGACACTCCCACACCACAACATGCGACAGCAAGTCAAAATACTGAAAATAAAGAAAATTTAAATAACGATGTGGCAGCAAGTGTGGCAATGCCACAACAAGAT
>CABFOJ010001591.1_pt1 | contig 10885 bp, 9 predicted proteins | sample 3521971 | NCBI WGS metagenome assembly CABFOJ01 (sample SAMEA5312459, study PRJEB27640) | indoor metagenome | biome: indoor environment; feature: uncontrolled; material: polymer tiles stone | place: Germany | collected 2014-07-07 | reverse complement strand
TGGCATGGCAAAGGTCTTTCGATCATGGAAATGAGTCACCGTAGTAGTGACTATGTTGCTGTGGCAGAAAAAGCAGAAGCAGATTTACGCAAATTGATGAACATCCCAGAGAACTACAAAGTGTTGTTCTTGCAGGGTGGTGCTTCACTTCAATTTTCTGCAATTCCTTTAAACCTTTTAGGCAAAAATAATAAAGCAGATTATATCCATACCGGAATCTGGTCTGAAAAAGCGCTTAAAGAAGCACAACGCTATGGCGATATCAATGTCGTGGAAGCGGGCACCAGCATTAACGGTAAATTAGCCATTACTGATCAAAGCCAGTGGAACTTATCCAATGATGCGGCTTATGTGCATTATGCAGATAACGAAACCATCGGCGGTATTCAATTTGCAGGCATTCCGGACGTGAATGCGCCATTGGTTTCTGATTTATCTTCAAGCATTCTTTCAGCACCGATTGATGTGTCTAAGTTTGGTCTAATCTATGCAGGCGCGCAAAAGAATATTGGTCCTGCTGGCCTGACTTTAGTGATCATTCGTGAAGATTTGCTTGATCAGGCGAAACCTGAAATTCCAAGCATTTTGAAATATTCTGCGCAAGCCAAGAATGATTCAATGGTGAATACACCATCAACTTATGCTTGGTACTTGTCTGGCTTGGTATTTGAATGGTTACTTGAAAATGGCGGTGTTGAAGCCATTCACAAAGTTAACCTTGAAAAAGCCAAATTGCTTTATGGTTATATCGACGCAAGTGATTTCTATGCAAATCCAATTGCGGAACAAAACCGTTCAATCATGAATGTTCCCTTTACTTTAGCAAATGCGGATCTAGATAAATTGTTCCTAAAAGAAGCTGAACAAAATCATCTTGTTAATTTGGCAGGTCACCGTTCAGTGGGTGGTATGCGTGCGAGTATTTATAACGCCGTGCCATTAGAAGGGGTACAAGCCTTAGTTAACTTTATGGATGACTTTGCCAAACGCAACGGTTAAGCCTTAAAGTGAAAAAAAGCCCATCACATGATGGGCTTTTTATTGATTAAAATTTTTATGAGTTAAATTAGTTTTGTTTAAACAGGTCTGTTGAAAATAAGGTATTAAAATAAGCTTAAAGAATAAACTGATGCAAAATATAGGCAGACATAAACATGCCTAATACAAAAAATAAGCATGAAATGTTATCTAACTGGAAGCGTTTTCCAAGTTGATGTTCAACTTGCTGTATATTTTCTTCTTGCACGATTTTCATGGAAAGCTCGATTCCGATTTATTTATCGTTAATTCCTATTTCTAATTCGCATTTTTATCATAAAAAATTGATTAAATAAAGTACTAAATAAAAATATGTAATTAAAATATTTATTTTATCGAAATAAATATCGCATTTATTCTCGGCTTCTTATCTATCAAGGCTTGAACTACATAAAATGCTTAAGAATTAACCACTCTAATATAATCACGAAGATATTTTAAAAATATAAAGTTTTGAATTTAAAGTGTGGATAAGTATATTTTATTTTGAATTTAAAAACGTTAAATATAATGTTGAACTGTGGATAAATTTAAAATGCAAGTTGAAACGAGATAATAAAAAATGGAAATAAAACAGCAGCTCAATTGGAGAATTGATGATTATCCTATTCAGCTGCTGTTTATCGCTTACTGTTTTTTAGAATGAATATTGACTTGAATCCACAGATTGCCTCGAATAAATTGCCCAATCTGAAAGTCTTGATTCGCTTCATTCTTGGTTGCAATGCGGATCAGCGTTGCTTCCTGGTTTTCATCATGTATTAAGGCAATGTCATAAAGTGTGTAGTCTTGATCCATAAAGGACATTGACGTTTTACCGACAATATTGCCCTGGAACCAGGCTTCATCTTCTTGGCCCATATTTTCGCCGTACAGGTAGGCCACCATTTTCGAGAAATCGACAGTAACCGGTTCTTTGTCATCTTCCGATTTAGGCTCCCAGGCATCAATTTGCTCTTGTAAATTGGCAGGGGCAACACCGTCATTGGCCGCCAAGATATCGTTTAAAGCCCGGTGATGTTTAATCGAGGCAGGATCATCAACCACCAGTTGTTCATGGTCAGAAACCGCTTCCAATTCATAAGCCCATGCATTTAAATGCGCAAGATAGGTTTGACCTTTTTCATAGTGCCCGTGATTAACGCTATACAGGGCATCAAAGGCATAAACAATGGTATTTGCACCGAGGTTTAAGCGTAAAACAGCCTGCGTATTTGATTTACAGCTAATAATTCGCTCAATTTTAGCCGCGACTTTATAGGGGCCTTCGAAACTTGGAAATGCTGTTTTTACAGCTTGTGGCTTGTTATTTTCAACCGCAATCACTTGATTGATTTGCACCGCTGCTTTCTTGGGTCCTTGAATCAGCCATGTGCTTTCATCCATGTCACATTCTTGAGGACATAAACCCATGGGCATAACCGGTGAATTTAGCGCTAAACCAAGCCACTTTGGCACATCTGTCGTTGGATTGTCTGTGAGTAAGTTCCAGTGTTCAACATGGCTGCCAAAGTTCTGATCTTCAATGGTGATAATTTCTGGACTATTTTGATTTTTCATATTCACAATTGATGTTGAGTTGTATTTATCTATTAAATCGAGGGTTATTTCAAAATTTCAAGTCATCGGGCTAAATTTAACCATCAAAGTATGAGAAATGGGTCAAATAGCCGGGTGAAGAGAAACATGAACGATTCATTTGTGTATAAAACCAGGTTCATCTGATTCAAATTCAAAGTGGGAAATTGACTTAATGGATTTATCCATCTTCTTGTCACATGAATTTGCTAAACTAGGCCTTAATATTTTCTTGCTATGGATGCTGTGTGCTGCCATTTAAACTTTGGGTCGATGCCGATGCATTGCCTAAAATTCTACGTGAAGTCATTATTCGCGCTTCAGACCGTTATCAGTTAGAAGTCACTTTTGTCGCCAATCAAAATGTAGGCATCACGCCTTCAGTTCGAATCAATTCTATTCAGGTAATGAGTGGGGCAGATGCCGCTGATAAAGAAATCATAGATCGCATGAAAGAGCATGATATTGTGATGACTCAAGACATTCCACTTGCAGCGCTAGTGATTGAAAAGGGTGGTATTGCGATTCATCCACGCGGTGAGGTGTATACCACGGCGAATGTCAAAGCCCGTCTGCATTTACGTGATTTTATGGACTCATTACGCGGAGCAGGGGTCAACACCGGTGGACCACCGCCAATTTCTGAACGTGATAAACGTGAATTTTCCAGTTCACTTGATCAAACCATCCAGAAACAGAAACGTAAAACTGCACCTTAAGTCGAGCCACGTATGCCTTCTAAAGCCAATATTGTTTCAACTTATGCCTTATTGGTCTTTATTTGGGCCACCACGCCATTGGCAATTGTGTGGAGCGTCTCTGACCTGCATTTAATGTGGGCATTGGTGCTGCGGTTCTTTATTGCCTTGCCACTCGCAATCGCGTTATTGCTCATTTTAAAGGTCAAATTTCCAACAGATCAAAACTCATGGCATAGCTATTTGGCTGGGTCATTTAGTTTAATGGGTTCGCAGATTTTCACCTATATTGCAACAAGCTATCTAAGCTCAGGCATTATTGCGCTGATGTTTGGGTTGGCGCCCATTATGGCAGGTCTGATTGGACGCTTTGGCTTTAAACAGTGTTTAAGTCGCTTACAGTGGCTGGGCATGCTCATTGCAGTTGCTGGCTTGGCCATTATCTGTTTTGGCGGTGAAAATCAGCATGTCAACCCAATTGGTATTGGCCTCATGTTGCTGAGCGTATTTACTTATGCCTTATCGATTTTTTGGGTCAAGAAAGTGAATGCGAATATTGATCCTGTGGCACAGGCAACCGGTTCTATCTTTGTTTCCACGGTGGCTGCAATCTGTATTGTGCCGTTTATCTGGCAATATGCACCCACCCATATTCCAAATGCCAAGTCATTATTCGCACTGCTTTATGCGGTGGTAATGGCCTCATTAATTGCGATGTTCTGCTATTTCAAACTGGTGCAAAATATTCAAGCCACGACCTTGTCATTAACCACGGTGATGACCCCAATGATTGCCTTATTTATTGGCGCGGTACTGAATAATGAGTCATTGTCTGCAATGGTTTTTGTCGGTGCATTTATTCTATTGTTTGGTTTATTTGTCTATTTTTACCGTGACCTTCAGGCGAGTCGTAAGCTCGCCCACAAGATTAAATCCAAGCCTTAAATGTTTAATCCTTGGGCTTGCTCACGGTAATACATTCGCTCAATTTCACCCGGTCTTGTGGATGCAAGGTAATGAAATAGGCACCGGTACGGAATTTACCATTGTCTTCGGCTCGGCTATACACCACTTGTGCAGTTGCTGCGATATGAAAGAAATTTTCAGGGTGGCTTAAGGTCACGTGAATATAGGTTCCTTCCTGAATCGGATGCTCATTAAAGAAACTGAATCCGGTTTCCGAGAAATTGACATTTTCCGGGATAGGTAACATGGATTGTACAATTGCATCGTACAAAGAACCGGTAATAAGGTTTAATTTTTGATTGAATAAGGATAAGATTCGAGCAATTTGTTGATCTCTTTCAGATAATTGTTCTAATTCGTAGTTTATTGCGTGATCAAATTGATCTAATTCTGCGAGTAGTAGAAAATAGCGTGGCAGCACAAAGTTAGGATCATAAGGGTCATTAAACGCGACATCATCAGAAATAATCTGATAATTAACTCGCAAGGCAGCATCTATACGCGACATAACGCGACGTTCCATGTTGCCGCTTTGATGCTGTGAATTTTCCATAATTATTCCTCGGACTAAATGGTATGTTTAAACCAATCTCGCTGTACATAGGGTTGAGATATACTCGCGCACGGCGTAGTAACCACTTTATTTCTTTTATTGCTCTGGTTTCTATGATCGGTCTCACATTAGGTGTAGCCGTACTTATTACAGTCTTATCTGTGATGAATGGCTTTGACCGAGAACTGAAAAACCGCGTCTTAGGAATGATACCTCAAGCGACTGTTTCTTCAACACAAATTTTAACAAATTGGCCTGAACTTGCAAAAAAAGTTGAACAACATGAGCATGTCAAAGGCGTAGCACCATTTACCCAATTACAGGGGATGCTTACAGCGCAAGGACAAGTGGCCGGAATCATGGTGACAGGGATCGAACCTTCATATGAAAAGAAAGTTTCGATCATCCAAAATCACATGGTTGAAGGCAGCATTGATAGCCTGAAAAAAGGTGAATTTGGCATTGTTTTAGGTAAACAAATGACTGATTCACTGGGCTTGGGCTTAAATGACAATATCACCTTGGTACTGCCTGAAGCAACGCCTTCACCGGCCGGTGTGGTACCCCGTTTCAAGCGTTTTAAAATTGTCGGGATCTTTAGCATTGGTGCAGAAGTCGATTCAATGATGGGCTATATTGCCTTGAATGATGCTTCGACCTTATTACGCTTGCCCGATGGTGCTCAAGGTGTCCGTTTAAAACTGGATGATATCTTCCTTGCACCTGAAGTGGCGGATGACATTGTCAAAGACTTGCCAAGCAATTTCTATGCATCGAACTGGACCTTTACTCATGGTAATTTGTTCAGTGCCATTCAGATGGAAAAAGCCATGGTCAGCTTGCTGCTATTCCTGATTGTTTTGGTGGCTGCATTTAATATCGTGTCATCACTGGTGATGGTCGTCACCGACAAGAAATCTGATATTGCGATTCTACGGACCCTTGGCGCTTCTCCTGCAACCATCACCCGAATTTTTATGGTACAGGGAACCATCATTGGGGTGATTGGTACGGTGTCTGGTGCCATTCTCGGGATCATCTTCGCTTCAAGTATCAGTAGTGTGATTGGCTGGCTTAATACCACATTCGGTTTGAACCTGTTTGATGCCTACTTTATTAATTACTTGCCGTCTTATTTGCGCTGGCAAGATGTAGTGGTGATTGTGTGTTTATCATTGCTTCTAAGCTTCCTTGCCACGATTTATCCAGCTTTCCGTGCTGCAAAAACTCAACCTGCAGAGGCCTTGCGTTATGAGTAATATTGTCCTCGAAGCGAAGAATATCTCGAAAAGTTTTACCGATGGGAAAACCACTGTAGAAGTGATTAAAGATTTGTCTTTACAAGTCAAGGCAGGTGAGTTTGTTTCGATTGTCGGTTCAAGTGGCTCAGGTAAAAGTACCTTGTTGCATGTCTTGGGCGGTTTAGATGGACCCACACAAGGTGAAGTGTTTTTAAACGGCAAGCGCTTTGATACTTTGGGTGAAGCTGAGCGTGGTTATTTGCGTAACCAGCATTTGGGTTTTGTGTATCAGTTTCATCATCTATTGCCCGAATTTACTGCCTTGGAAAATGTCGCAATGCCGCTGATGCTGCGTGCCGGCACGACCTACAAACAGTCCAAAGAGCAGGCAGAATATTTGCTGAATCGTGTCGGATTGTCGCACCGTATGACACATAAACCGGGTGAATTGTCTGGTGGTGAGCGCCAGCGTGTCGCTTTGGCCCGGGCTTTGGTGGCGAAACCTGAACTGATGCTAGCCGATGAACCGACCGGGAATCTGGACCGCAAAAATGCTGTGAAAATTTTTGAACTGTTGAGTGAATTACGCAGTGAGTTCAATATGGCGATGCTGATTGTGACGCATGATGAACAATTGGCTCAAGCCGGCGATTCCATTTTGCATATGCAAGATGGGATCTGGATTGATGCTTAGGCACTGATCGCTAAATTGAAAAAATTGATTGAAGCCCACTGCGGTGGGCTTTAATATTGCGCAAAATAAAAAATATTATAAAAATAATGATTCAATTAATCTGCGTAGGTTGGGTAATCGGTATTGCGAGCATGGGAAAGGTTTTCCCGTTCTTGCAGTCCTTAATGCTGCCTGGTATTGCTCTTTTCATTCTCTCCTTGCTTTTAAAGCTGACTGTTTTAAAACCAGTTCATTCTTTGTGGTGGAAATTTTTACGGCTTTGTATCGGATTGAGTCTGGGTATTACGCTTGGCTATAACTATGCCCAGCATCAGCTGGATGAGCGTTTACAGTTTCGGGAAAAGCAGACTGAACACGTTGAAGTGGTTGCCTATGTTAAAAATATCAATGAATGGGGTGAATCATCCATACAACAAAAAATACAGGTGCTGAATCGACATGCTCAAGTTGTGCAATGGCAGGCATGGTTAAAAAATGAAATAGATGCCCATCATCAGCCTGCACTTGAACTGGGTCAATATTATCGCTTGCAGGGAAAACTTCTGCCGGCGCATAGCTATGCAACGCAAGGTGTCTTTGATCAAGAGCAATGGTATCTCCAGCAAAACATCATGTCGGGTTTTAAAGTAACATCGGTACACAAACTGTCTGAACAGGACATTTCTGCTTTGGGTTATGGCCGCTATGTCAGGCAGCAGCATTCTTTTTCCAATCAGATCCAGCTGTGGATGGAACAGCAACGCTTAGCGCTACGCAATTTTATTGATCAACAACCGGTAAAGCATAAAGGGCTACTTTTGGCTTTATTAACAGGGGATAAAAGCTTACTCAAACCCGAAACAGAACAGTTCTTTCAACGCTTCGGCATGAGTCATTTACTGGCAATATCAGGGCCGCATGTGCTGATTTTTGCATTATTGCTATGCTGGAGCTTGCATCAACTGATTTGCCGCTATTGTCCGCAAGCGTATTTAAAGTGGCCAAAACAGTATCTGTTGCTTGTGCCATTTTGTATCTGCGTACTGTTGTATTGTGCTTTTGTAGGGTTTGAAATTCCTGCCCTCAGAACTTTGCTCACATGCCTGTTGATCAGTGGGTTTGTACTGTTAAAACAAAAGATTCAAGCCTTAAATATTCTGCTATTGAGCGCGTCTATTTTATTGATATTCGACCCGTTTAGTATTTTATCGGCTGCGTTCTGGTTGTCTTATGGTGCGTGCTTTGTGCTGTTACGTATTTATCAAACTGTGCAGCAAAGTCATGCTGAAGAAATCAAGACCAAGACTCAAGCAATCAAGATTCAAGTTAAAATTTTAATCGAATCGCAATGGAAAATATTTTTGGCGCTGTTTCCACTCATGCTGATTTTCTTTAAACAGGTGGCATGGATTACGCCATTGAGCAATTTATTTGCCATTCCCTGGATTGGTATGGTAATTGTTCCCTTGGATGTGATTGCAGCGTTGTGTTATTTCATTTTTGAGCCTTTGGGAAGTCTGATTTTTCAAATCAATGATGGGTGTCTTGCAGTATTGCTTATTTTTATGCAGCTTTTAGATCGGCTTTTTTCACCTGCACTACAACCGGTTGCCATGAACTTCTGGATGTTGCTCAGTTTATGTTTGGGGGTAATCATTCTGTTTTTACCGCGTGGCGTGGTACCAAAAACCTGGTCGGTATTATGCTTTGTTCCTTTAATAATGATCGATTCCACTAAAAATGAATTTGAGTTAACGGTACTGGATGTGGGACAAGGTCAAGCCATTTTTGTCCGTGATCAAGAACAGACACTAATGATTGATACCGGTGGAAATTATGATGAAGCTAAATTTAGCGTGGGCAGGCAAATCATCTTGCCATTTTTATCGGTGAAAGGTGTCAGTGAATTGAATCAACTGATTTTGACCCATCTGGATCAGGATCATAAAGGCGCTTATGAGTCGATCAAACATGATTTACCCATTAAAAAGATATATTCAAATGAACAGCTTGAGGTTGCTGGTTCCAGCCAGTTTGATTATTGTCATCAAGGTCAAAAGTGGCAATGGAGCGATCGAGTCGATCTTACCGTTTTGTCACCCAAAGCTGAGCAGTTGGCAAATGCCAAAGATGAAAAAAATGAAATGTCCTGTGTGGTTTATGTGCAGGTCAAAAATGCGCAGCCTTATCAAAATTTTTTATTGATGGGAGATGCTGGTTGGCCAACCGAATATCAAATTTTACAGGATTATCCAGACTTAAAAGTTGATGTGTTGGTGTTGGGACATCATGGCAGTCGACATAGCTCTGCCTATCATTTTTTAAAGCAATTAAATCCCAAACTGGCCGTGGCATCAGCAGGCTTTAACAATCGGTATGGACATCCAAGCGTAGTGGTTGAATCACGATTAAAAGAATTGAACATTCCGTTACTTACCACGTTAAAACAGGGCAGTATTCGATTTTCCAAACACAAAAACATCATGGCTATAGAGTCTGAACGTGATTCACGGCAGTGGTTAAAGCCTTAAGCGATCTCGGGTTGAATTGCTTTCGCACGGACTTCGGCAACCCGTTTTAGCGCTTCTTCCGTATTTAAATGATAAACCCGATCTAGTTCAGGATTGGCTTTAAAGCGCTTATAACTCCAGTGATAATGTTCTGGATAACGACGGATTAAATTTTCGATGGCTGCTAAAATGACACCGGTACCCTGATTGGCATTGCCTTGATAAACACGCTCATCGATTGCCTCAATGTGCATATCAAAACCCTGATTGTCATTCCGCAGTGCATATAAAAATAAAGTTTTGGCTTTAGTTTTCTGAATCAGTTTGGCACTCAAATTACTGCTGGCCAGCGGAATCCCAAAATATGGAATCATTTCTCCGCCCATATTCGGAGTGTGGTCTGGCAAAATTACTGTGGTGCCGCCTTGTTTTAAGGCTTTAAAAATTTGTCTTACCCCGGATTCATCCGTCGGAACCAAATGGGCCTGTTCACGACTGCGGGCTGCACGTACAAATTGATCGACAGATTCATTTTTGACCGGTTTATACAGAATGGTCATTTGGGTGAATTGGGCCAAATAGGCATTCATGATTTCCCATGTGCCAAAATGCGGGATAATCAGTACCAGACCTTCAGGTGCCTTGAGTGCCTCATGAAGTAGCTGTTCACCGCTAATTGAATGGATCCGTGCAATATTTTTAGTGTTATCTGCACCCCAGATACTAAAAAATTCGAAATATGAAGTCAGCTCGTTATGAATCGCCTTTGGAATAATCTTCTCATGTTGTTCAGCGCTTAATTCTGGCAAAGCGATTTGAAGATTAAGGCGAATCGTATTTGAAGTTTTTGACATTTTTAGAAAATTGACCAGCCCAGCCAACATTCGAGCGACGAATCTAGAAATTTGAATCGGTTGCCGGCTTATGAATTTCAATAAGCGGTATGTACTATTCGTTGGAGTATTGTCAGTCATTGCCTATCGTCAATGTATATAAAGAGTCAAAAAGTGCAAATATTATAGGCGAAAATAGATTGTTTAGGCAGATTTCTATGATTCAGTGTATATAATGAGTTCAATTTAACTCATCCTTGGATTATTTTGCATGTCCGATTGGCCGCCAAAACCAGAAAATGAAGTTCAGAATACACCACATAACTCACAAAATATCACAGGCAAAGAATGGCATATTTTAGAAAAAGCCGTTTTAGCCTCTGTAGAAGAGCAGCGCCGTGCACGTCGTTGGGGAATCTTTTTTAAATTTCTAACTTTTGCTTATATCCTGTTTATTTTAGTGGTATTGGGGAAAAGTTGCAGTACCTCATCCACAGATGCAACGGCAACGACCAGCTCGCATATTGCTGTGGTGGATATTATTGGCACCATTGCCGCAGACAAGCAAAGTGTCAATAGCACTGCTACCGTCAAGGCGCTAAAAAAAGCCTTTGAAAATAAACAAAGTAAAGCAGTGGTGCTGAATATCAACTCACCTGGCGGTTCACCGGTACAGTCCGATGAAATCTGGCAGGAAATTCAGTATCTGAAAAAACAGCATTCTGGGAAAAAATTGTATGCCGTGATTGGCGATACTGGTGCTTCAGGTGCTTATTATATTGCTTCAGCTGCGGA
>CABFOJ010000056.1_pt1 | contig 10931 bp, 9 predicted proteins | sample 3521971 | NCBI WGS metagenome assembly CABFOJ01 (sample SAMEA5312459, study PRJEB27640) | indoor metagenome | biome: indoor environment; feature: uncontrolled; material: polymer tiles stone | place: Germany | collected 2014-07-07 | reverse complement strand
GGACTTTGGAAAATGTCAGGATTTGCACTTGCTGCTGCAATTGCAGGTTTTGTGGTCTTCCCAAATTCTATTGAAATGGCTGCAAAGCCTCAGAATCAAGTTGTGGTTACTCCAAAATTATCGCCCCAAATGGTTGAAGATTTGGAGATGTTAATGGTTTTAGGCGAGGACAAAGTTCCACATGGCAGCTAAAAAATTAGCATTTGCTTTTTGTGCACTCGGATTTCTACAAACCAGTTTCGCTGGTTTTGAACGTTTTTGGATTTTTTCTAAGGATGCGGACACTCAATTGGCAGAAACATGGGAAACTCTGTCAGATGCTGAACAGCGTGCACTTATTCAGCGTTATCAATCGTTAAAAGAATTGCCTGAAGCACAAGGTACCGCTTTACATCAGCGTATGGATTGGTTTACACAACTTCCCGAGCAAGAAAAGCAAAAAATGCGAGAAACCTGGCAAAAAATGAGTAGCCAAGAGCGTAAAGATTTAGGCACACGTATGCAAAAAGCGACAGCTGAAGAAAGACCCGCTATTCGTGATGAATACATCAGTAAATATTTGCAGCAGCCTAATATTACCAATCATTGACACTTAAAATATTCAATAATAAAAAAGCCTCTTTCGAGGCTTTTTTATGCTTATTTCATTCTATAACGTCGATATAAACCCAGTCCAGCAAGTGCCAATAGACCATAAACACCGAATGATCCACCACCGCCACTGCTTGAGTTGGTGTCTTTTGCTGTATTTTTCAAAGACAATGTTGCTTCGTTGGAAATTCCACCATCTGCGTCAAAAATTGCATATTGAATTGGATAATCGAACTGACTAAAACTATTTTTCACCGTAAATTGAATCTTGCCACCGTAGCATTTATCACGGATATAAGCCTCTGGACACGGGCCTTCGTGTTCAGCTTTCATGATTAAACCTGCTGGCAATGCAGCAAATCGAATCGGAATATCTTGGCCTGCATCATTTTTATGATAAATCGCTTTCGATTTCGTAATCGTCAATATTGGACCATCACCATCATCGTTGTCATTTTCTAACGGATTTACATTCACGTTTAGATTCTGACTCGCATCCAGAACATAATTATCATCTGTTGCAATAGGCGCAATATTGCTAAAGCTGACTTTTAAAATACCTGATGATTGTTGAGATTTGCCACCTTTTTCTTTGATGGTGTATTTACAATATGCATTATCCCCATTTTCTAACAGTGCACCGCTAGTACGATAAATCATGATGCGTTTGAGATCTGCTTTCCATTCACACTTTAAGTCATCCATTGAACCATTCAGTAACGGCTGACCATCTTTAATGTTGAGTACCCCAATACCAAACGGCTCAGCAATAACATCATAATGCTGGGTATCCAAGACTTTAATACGATATTCTTCATTTGCACTTTCAGGAACGCGCTCTTCTGCGGCAATAGCAAGTGCAAAAGGATCAAAATAAATCGCACGATATTTTTGGTACTGTTTGGTGTATTTATACAGATTTTCGTAGTTGGTCAACTCTTCCTTAAAATCTTCAACATCTTCTTTTTTTTCATTACTTTCAGTAATCAGTTTCTTAAGTTCATCAATATTTGACTGATAGTAATCTAACAAGGTTACTAAAGATAAATTCTTAAGATCAGTTATATCAACCGCTGCTAGGTTCATTTGCTCAACAGAACCAATATCACAACTGCTTTGCAGATCGGGATTTAACTGTAAAACCGTGTCATCAGCACGTTCTAGAAGTCGTTGATCATAATCGCTACAGCCACTGCTTTTTACATCAACTAAATCCGTGGCTGTTTGATTATTGCGTGGATAATACAGCGGCAAGAACGTGTTATATGGAGATGCAGGGATCAGCTCAGAAAGTAGAGTCGAGAAACTTGTGGTCGAGACATCAATATTTTTCGAGTTTTCTACTGTAGCATCTAAAGTGCTTTTCGGTAGCATACATTGATCTGCACCTGTACCTAAATTCAACGCATTTTTTGCCAAAATAAACATGATATTTTCTTTTGGCACATCCATATTAGAATAGCGGCACGATTTTCCCCCCTGATTGAAGGCTAAGATATTAAATGACCCGTATTTGCTGCCATTCTCATCATAGAGCAACGTACTATGCGCTTCATTCTCTACGATAGTGTTACTGGTCATTGTGATAACAGAATAAGGACTCAAACGATTTAAGCCATCTGTGACCATACGCAGAATACTACCATTAGTAATGCTGGCTTTATTTTGCGCAATGGTATTGGTCAGTAAATCAACTTTCGCTGAACCACAAAAATCTAAGCTACTTAAACTGTTACTTGAACCATTTTTAATAATACTATTACGTTCAAAATAAATGACCGGCTTGGTATCATCCATATTGCCGTAGCAGTCCATCGCGATCACACTACCTTTTGCTGCTGTGTTCCCTTGAATTAAACTGCCATTAATTGATATTTTCTTTTCAGTATTCAATGCAACATTATAAATCGCACCACCTGCAACCTCTGCTTTAGAATTAACAATCGAACCATTATTGAAGATTAAATCTCCACCAATCAGTACAGCACCACCACGCCCATTTTGCCCAGCTTGGGTACCCGCATACCCATTTTCAAGCTGAATATTGTTGACGGTAAAGCTAATTTCTGTTTTACTGGTATTAAAGATTCGTGTACGGCCCTCACCACTAATCATGGTTTTAATACCTTCCAATGCTGGATAGGTTTGGGTTAATTTATTCTTTTCTTTATAGTTTTCACGCGATGCGCCGCTAATTATTACGTTCGATTCAGGCACTAACTCCGAATTTAATTTATATGTACCGGCTTTAAGTTGAATATAGTCTTTTTGACCAAACACCGTATTACCCGGGGTACAGCCACCATAAGCTGCATTTTTTTTCGCCGTGATAATCGCTTCACGAAGCGAACAGGCATTGGCATTTTCACCATTTTCGTCTACAAATGTGGTGACATAAATGGTTCTATCTTCTGCTGCCATCAGTGACATAGCAGACAAAACCATGACACAGAGCAGTCCTTTTTTATAAGTGTGCATCACTTTTCCTTTTTCTTATTTTTTAAAGCGGCGTATACCCACCAGCCCCAATACTGCAAATAAGCCGAACAATCCCAATGCCCCACCCGAGGTTTTTACAGATTTATCTTCAAATTCATTGTTGGGTTCTTGTACCATGTAGGCTTCTAGCACTATATATTTTTTATTTTCATTGAAATGCGTCGATGACGTGACAATTTGTAGGTTAAAAATATCCGCACCATGCCAATTACCATTTGGGGTATAGACCAAGTTACCATCAATATCCAAAGTCAATGTTCCTTTCGACTTTGTCAGCGTTTGATCGATATAAGCACAGCCGTCTTGCCAATCACCGCCTGCTGGGTTTTTCATTTTAAGCAAGCTTTCGCATTTTTCTTTTGGATATAAGTCACTGTCACCCAAATATTCTAAAATATTTAGCTTAGCAACTTCACCCATCTTTAAATCTTGTCCAATACGAGACTTAGAGATCGGTACAACAATTTCAATCGCGCCGCGGTCACACCAGCTATTATCTATAGTTCGATTTTTATTACGTTGATCCATGGTCTCACAGACCAATTGCGTACTGTCTGCGGACAAGTCAAGACGACCTTTATTCAAGATCAAGGTATCAAACATATTTTTAGCGGTGAGTAAAATACGCGGGCGGATATAACCCAAGAATGTATCTTTCGGCGTGCTATATGGGCACAGTAAAGCATCTGGATCTTCCATTAATGATTTACAACTGCCTTCACTGCTGTTACCGGCAAAAAGTTTGCTACCAGTCCAAAATTCATTTGGATATTTGGCATCGCCACTCTTACATTCTGTGCCAACCAAATTGTTTTGTACTAAGGTTTTATCATCTGCGTTAAATTGGCAATTCTCGCCGCTACCATTTCCCACCACAATACTGTTGGCAAGATAACCGTAGCCTTCTTTTGAATCGAATTGTATCCCTGCCTTATTGCCTGCAATCGTCACATTATTTACAGCAATACCGTCACGGATATTGATGATATAACCACTATTATTTAAAAATGTACTATTGCTGAGTTTATTTATATTCTTATCGTTTAATAGAGTGACATCAGCAATGGCTTTTTCGCTAAAAATATTAGCAGCGTCTGAAGTTGTATTGTTGTTTTTAAATACTACACTACTCAATCTAAATGCCGGTCGTTGACTATATAAAACTGCACCCGTGACGGCTGTATTGTTTTCCACAATACTATCAGTGATAGATACTTCGCTAACATAGTTTTGTGTTGCACTACTCTCACCGACATTATAAATTGCGCCACCTAAGCGTGCGTTACCACCCGACAATTTGACGTATTGCAAGACTAAACGTTCATTGTTATAAAAAATTCCGCCTTTATCAGCACAAACACTTTTATTACAGCCTTCAAAACTCACTTCCTTGATGTTAATCAAAGCTAGGTCTTTCGGATCATGGTCAATATTAAAAATTTGATCTTTGCCCGTCATTTTAATGATGGCATTATTCAAACCCGGAACTGCATCTTCAGTCACGGTGGTGTCATAATATGTTTTTAAGGCCAGACTAGCTTTCACATCAACTTTAGCATTGAGGGTATAGGTTTTTTGTTTGTCTAATAGAATCGTTGACAAAGCATTTTTACCGCCACAGCCCATATAGCCTGCTTCAGGCATGCCTTTATTGACATATTCAATGGCTTCTCGCAATGAACATTCACTATCATCTTTAGTGATATCATCTGTAATGGTGACAGTGATTTCTGCACTATAAGCATGTCCTGCTAGACACAGCATCCCTATGCCTATGCTCCGTTTGAGCATACCTTTCTCCTTATATTCTTTTATCTTTTTATTCTGAAATTGCATGTTCCCTGCAATTGCGAATTATTTTGCTGTACTTTGTCACAGCTAGAGTAATTACTCAAGATTTTTTATTGTTTACCGATATTCATCAATTAATGCATAAATTTGTCTTAAATTTGCATGACTGATTTTTGTTTTTTCACCTTTTAACAGCTGGATTAATTGTTCTAAAGTTTGTAATAAAACAGAGGTCTGATGAGGTCCATGCAGTAACAAATAATCTATCACCTGCTGATCAATATGAATTCCACGACGTGTTAATACAGATGTGACTAGCGCATAACGATCTGCATATAAACTCCCTGTCGGCACTTTAACGCTCACCGCTTGAGTCAAACGTGACTGTAAATCCGGAAGTTCAAGCTTCAATTCAATGGGTGCAACACGAGAAGAGAAAACCAGCTGCCCTCCACCTTCATTATTATAATTAATTAAATGAAATACTGCTTTCTGCCAATGTGGAACACCACTGATGGCTTCGATATCATCCAATGCCACAAGGTCATATTGATCTAATGAGGTAATGGCTTCAGTTGGCGCATCCAGCAATTCCAGTAATGAGACTTGAATTGCAGACTTGCCAACCTCCAAATAAGAATCGCAAATAGCAGAAAGCAAGTGACTCTTACCAGAACCTGCACCACCGTACACATAAAAACGGTTTATTAGACCGGCATGAAGCTGTCGGACTGCATCAATTACATGGCCCCAACTTGGACCCGAAAAATCACTAATTCGAGCATCCAGTTGAGGTTCTATATCTAATTGCAGTTGACGCATATATGTGTTTTGACCTTAGGGTTCTTTATTGTCTATCAATTCAATCTTACTCGATTTTTCAGCATCTTGCAGACTTTTTGATTCTTGATTTTTCAGCTCAATATCAACATTTACTTGATCCGCCTTAAACGAAATTGATCCTGCTCCCGCCTCTTGTATAACGACAGGAGATTGCCCATAGATACGGCTCTTTTCATAACAGTCACGCGCATGGCGTAACAGCACGACAATAATCGCAGCAACCGGTAAAGCAATCAACATACCCAAGAAACCAGCAAGCTGTGCACCTGCCAATACCGCAAAAACCACTGCCACTGGAGATAAACCAATTTTATCACCGAGTAGAAAAGGTTGCAGAACATAGCCTTCAACCGCCTGGCCAACCATGAACACCACACACACCAAAACCAGTTGCATCCAATCAATACCAAACTGGAATAGTGTTGCAATTACAGCGGCTATCATCCCGACAGCAAATCCCAAATAGGGAATAATACTGGCCAGTCCCGCAACCATCCCAATAATCAGTCCTACTTCAAGACCAATGATTTGCAAGCCAACGGCATACACCGTACCGAGCAGGAACATCACCAAAAACTGACCTTTCACGAAGGCGCCTAATACGCTGTGACATTCACCCACAATATGTAAAGTACTTTTCTCATAAGGACGTGGAATTAAACGACGCATATTGTCGAGCATACGATCCCAATCTAACAGGAAATAGAATGCAATAATGGGGATCAGAACAACCGTTCCGCCAATCTGGATGAAATTCAGACCCGATTGTGCAACTTTCAATAGCATAGCCTGAATACTATCTGCGCTATAATTGGTCTGAATATATTCCATGACCACAGTCGACATTTGCTGCGTATCGATTTCCATCGGCTCGACACTAAAAGTTTGCGAGACCCAAGGCAAGAAGGTGTAATTTAACCAGTGAATTCCTGCTGGAATACTGTCCCGCGCATACATCAGCTGTTGCCAAACCAGTGGTACCAGATACCACATGGCCAAAGTCAGAACCACACCAATGCCAATAAAAACAATACTAATAGCCAACCAGCGCGGCAAACCGATCTTATGAATTTTATCCACTAACGGGCTAAATAAATAAGCCACCAAAAATGCAGCGACAAAAGGCAATACCACGGGTTTAAGCAGATACAAAACCCAAAGGATTAATGCAATTCCTGAGAGTATAAAAATGCGACGTAAGGTACGATCCACCATGCAAATTCGCCTTTTTTTGGTTTATTCGTTATAGAAAGTAAAATATTTGAATAAAGATAGCATTTTAGCGCATAAATAACATAAGAATTTCGTATATTCGGGTATAATCGCCGCGCGAATGCGGAGACTTCATTATGAGCAACTCAACTTCCCCAAACACTGGTTTAAGCTATAAAGATGCGGGTGTCGACATTGAAGCGGGCGACGCACTTGTCGATCGAATCAAATCTGTCGCTAAGCGTACCTCACGTCCTGAAGTTATGGGCGGATTAGGCGGCTTCGGCGCTCTTTGTAAAATCCCTAAAGGTTATGAAGAACCTGTTCTCGTATCTGGCACAGATGGTGTTGGTACAAAATTACGTTTAGCACTCAATTTGAACCGTCATGACACGATTGGTCAAGACTTGGTTGCAATGTGTGTAAACGATCTTATTGTATGTGGTGCTGAACCATTATTCTTCCTCGACTATTATGCAACTGGACACTTAAATGTGGACGTTGCTGCAAATGTCGTGACAGGTATTGGTGCAGGTTGTGAGCTTGCAGGCTGTGCATTGGTAGGCGGTGAAACTGCTGAAATGCCGGGCATGTATGAAGGTGAAGATTACGACCTTGCAGGTTTCTGCGTGGGTGTGGTTGAGCAAAGTAAAATTATTGATGGAACCAAAGTTAAAGCTGGTGACGTATTGATTGGTGTGGCGTCTTCAGGTGCACACTCAAATGGTTACTCTTTACTTCGTAAAATTCTAGACGTGAAAAACGTTGATTTAACACAAATCGTGGATGGTCGCCCACTTGCCGATGTTGCAATGGAACCTACACGCATTTATGTGAAACCATTGCTTGAACTGTGCAAACAAGTTGATGTCCACGCTATGGCGCACATCACCGGTGGCGGCTTACCGGGCAACTTACCTCGCGTACTTCCAAACGGTGCTCAGGCTGTCGTGAATGAAGCGTCTTGGGAATGGCCAGAATTGTTCAAACTTCTTCAACGTGAAGGTGGTGTTGAACAACATGAAATGTATCGTACATTTAACTGTGGCGTAGGCATGGTGATTGTTGTTGATGCGCAAGATGCTGACAAAACTGTTGAATTGTTAACAAGTCTTGGCGAAAAAGCATGGACAATGGGTCATATCCAGGACAATGCTGAATCTGTTGCCGGTGCTGATGAAAAGATTCGCGTAATTTTTGCATAAAGAACCGCACATGATCAAAATTGCTGTCCTCGTTTCAGGCAGTGGAAGTAACTTGCAAGCCCTGATTGATGCCAATCTGTCAGGTCAAATTGTTGGGGTCATTTCCAATAAGCCTGAAGCTTATGCTTTAGAACGTGCGAAAAAAGCAGGGATTCAAACTGCTGTTATTGAACACAAACAATATCCAAACCGTGAAGCTTTTGATGATGTGATGCATCAACAATTGCTGGACTGGAATGTGGATTTGGTAGTTCTTGCAGGCTTTATGCGCATTTTAAGTGCCAAGTTTGTCAAAGCATGGGAAGGGAAAATGCTCAACATTCACCCTTCTCTGTTGCCGAACTACAAAGGCATGCATACCCATCAACGGGTACTTAACACCGGTGATGTCTTGCATGGCTGTACAGTTCACTATGTGACTGCTGAGCTGGATGCCGGTCAGGCGCTTGCTCAAGGCGTGCTAAAAGTAAAAGTACATGATGATGTAAATACTTTAGCCAATCGCGTTCATGTACTTGAACATGTCATCTACCCACAAGTGGTGGAATGGATTTGTTCAGGAACAATTCGGCATACTGAACAAGGTGTGCTGTACCGTGGTCAAGCGATGCAGGAACCAGTTCAATTTTGTAAGTTTTAAACCGAATTTTATGCAAATAAAAAACGCATCCCAGGATGCGTTTTTTATTTGTGAAAAATATGATAATTAAGCTGGTGTTTGAATCAGCTGTTTGACCAAGTTAACCACTTCAACCGGATGTTCCAGCGGGAACATATGTCCCCCTTTAAATACTTCAAAAGGAATATCAAATTTCTTCTGAACTTGTTGTGGAAACTTGCGTGCCAGAAAAGGCCCCTTCTCAGCTACCACCAAATGTACAGGTACCTGTGGCTTAACTTGAGGCAACCACCAGAGTGATGGATTGGTTCTAAAGATATTAACTTCATCCATTTTAGGAATGGTCAGCTCTACGCCACCACGCAATGGATCATCCTTTAAGGCATGATCGATATAGGCCTGAAAACAGTCTGCTGCAAAGTGCTGATAAAAACCTTTGGGTCTTAATAGTTCTGCAGCCTGTTCACGAGATTGCCAATGATCGCGACGGCGTTTGGACAAACCTGCCGGAGACATTTTGTCCAGTGCTTTGAGCTTAAACAGCTTCGCCACATGTAAGGCAAAAGCCTCCTTGCCCATAATCATTGGTGGATCAAGCATGATCACCTGACTAAACAGCTCAGGGCGTTTTAATGCCGCCTGAAAGGTCAGCACAGAACCCAGTGAATGCCCAAGTCCGATCACCGGACGACCATGGGCTTGACGTACAATACTGTCAATGACTTGATTGGTCAGGCTGTGCCAATGGTTATCAATGGGATAGCGTTTATCCGGCCCAAGCAGTGGTACATAAATAATGTCGTATTCATCTTTGAGTAAATCAAATAGCTTTTGATAGACTTTTGATGGCACGCCATTGGCGTGCGCAAAATGGATCAGTGGCTTCATTGTAATTTGGTCGTTTGTTCAGATTGGACTTGTTGTGAAAGTGAAGTTGCAAAACCCTGACCAATCGCACTTCCCATACGGCCAAGTACAGAATCGAAAGGACTATATTCAATGGTGTAATTGACTGCTTTTTCCAGTTTTAATTCGCGCTTCAGCGTATTTAAGCTACCGGTACGATCTGCAATACCCAATTTCACTGCCTGATCGCCGGTCCAGAATAAACCAGAGAAGATTGCCGGATCTTGAGATTTCAGCTTCTTGCCACGACCCTGTTTTACCGCGTTAATAAAATGATCATGTACATTATCGAGCACGCCTTGCACATGTGCTTTTTGTGCAGCATCAACCGGTTGAGTCATGGAAAGTAGAGCTTTGTTTTCACCTGAAGTCATGGTGCGGTCTTCTACACCAAGCTTTTGCATTAAGCCGTTCACACCGTAGTTCGGCATAATGACACCAATAGACCCGACCAGGCTTGATGGATTAACAATGATTTCATCGGCAGCAGAAGCGATGTAATACGCACCTGAGGCACCCGTATCACCAATCACTGCATAGAGTTTTTTACCAGCATGTTCTTTTTTCAAATATTGAATTTCTTGCCAGATTTCATCGGACTGAACCGGTGAGCCCCCGGGTGAGTTAATGTTTAAAACGACAGCTTTACTTTGTTTATTTTCAAAGGCTTTTTTTAGCGCCTTGACGGTAGCAGTGCTATTGACACTTTGCTTGTCTGCGGCAATGGTGCCAATAATATCCACCACAGCAATATGCGAGCTGGTCGTTGCCGTTGCATCTGTGGATGAGGTACTGCAACTTTTCCCCAATACCACTAAAATAAACAGGATATAAGCAAAAGTTAGAAATTTAAAAAAGATTCCCCAACGACGTGCACGGCGCTGCTCTTCTACAGAGGCTAAAACGGCTTTTTCTAAAATATGCCATTCTTTGCCTGTGATATTTTGTGAGTTATGTGGTGTATTCTGAACTTCATTTTCTGGTTTTGGCGGCCAATCGGACATGCAAAATAATCCAAGGATGAGTTAAATTGAACTCATTATATACACTGAATCATAGAAATCTGCCTAAACAATCTATTTTCGCCTATAATATTTGCACTTTTTGACTCTTTATATACATTGACGATAGGCAATGACTGACAATACTCCAACGAATAGTACATACCGCTTATTGAAATTCATAAGCCGGCAACCGATTCAAATTTCTAGATTCGTCGCTCGAATGTTGGCTGGGCTGGTCAATTTTCTAAAAATGTCAAAAAC
>CABFOJ010001090.1_pt1 | contig 11056 bp, 9 predicted proteins | sample 3521971 | NCBI WGS metagenome assembly CABFOJ01 (sample SAMEA5312459, study PRJEB27640) | indoor metagenome | biome: indoor environment; feature: uncontrolled; material: polymer tiles stone | place: Germany | collected 2014-07-07 | reverse complement strand
TATTTTTTGTTCGCAATCATTTTTTGTTGTGCGATGAAACCGTGCCAGCAACCCAAAGATTGAGTATATTTGCTAGAATCAGCATCATATTCAGCCATATCACGACGCATAATAGCAGCAGTATATTTAGCAATGTCTAAACCAGTTTTGAATTGGTTTTGCATTTGCATACGCGCAGCATCTTCTGGGCTGATATCGCGCCAAGTGTTGCCGAATTTTGCTTTTAATTCGCGGATTGCGTCAATCGCTGTTTGGTATGTAGTCATGATATTTTCCTGTATATAATTTTAGGATTTCATCAATCAAAGGACTAAATCTGCAAAGTATTGATTTGTTCAGATTTAGAGCGCTTCGTTGCAATGGACACAGCTTAGTTTGACTGAAAAAATTAATCCAATAGTCTGCGAGAATCTTCAGTATTTATTTAAAAAATATGTAGATTAAAGTCTAATTATAATTATCACCATATTTTATAAGTTACTAATTTTAAAAATTATTTAAAAAAACTAAAAAGTCTTTTTTTGTATAACAAACAGTCAAGATGCTGTTTTATTCTTCATTAGACCTAAGTATAGGGCTGAATAAAAAACACTAGAATTTTCGTTTTTGTCTGATTTTTTCTTATTTCATGGTCACTATTTTTAAAATACAATTGTATTTTATTTCAACAAATAAGACACCCTTAGCTTTATTCTGCATTCAAATCCTTAACTCTAAATAGACCAGTGTGCTTTTCCGCTATAAATTTATGAAATACAAATTTTCATCTAACAGTTCATGCTATTTAAGTGTTTTCGATGCAATTGAAACCTACCTATTTTACGCAATTACATGTACCGCAATTTAAGCTTTTAAATACAGCATTGCAGAGATACAAAGTATCCATTTCGTATTACAAACTGCTTAAAACTCAATTGATAATCAGCCAGAATTTACAAGCGAGCAGAATGGCGAATAGGCTAACAAAAGTACTTTTAGGCCGGCTTTTTTTTCATCATATTTCCTACACAAGCCTTACCGCTTATGGCATAATCAACATAATTTCATGGTTTTATTATTGGTATTTTTTATATGAATCTGGAGCGGGTCGATCTCAATCTATTAATTTACCTTGATGTTCTTTTACGTGAAAAAAATGTTACCCGCGCAGCAGAACAATTGGGTGTTACCCAGCCCGCTATGAGTAATATTTTACGCCGTCTACGTAATTTATTTAATGATCCGCTTTTAATCCGTTCTTCTGAAGGCATGACACCGACAGAACGTGCTTTAGAATTACAACCTCGTATTCGTGATGCACTTTCTGACTTGTCGATGATTTTAGAACCTCGTACAGAATTCCGCCCTTATACCTCGAATCGCGTTTTCCGTATCATGACCTCTGACTATGCCGAAGCGACTTTGGTTCCTCGACTGGTTAAAGCATTGCGTTCAGAAGCACCAAATGTGGTTCTCGACTTTTTAACTCCAAGTGATGTGTCTTACCGCGACATGGAACAAGGTAAAGTTGATTTAGCCATTAACCGATTCAATGAAATTCCACAAAGTTTCCATCAGGTCTTGGTTTGGCGTGACAGTTTTTCATGTTTGCTCAACAACAAGCACCCTGCCAGCGCAAACTTAAATCTTAAAAGCTATTTAGATGCACAACATATCTGGGTGTCTAAAACTGGTATGGGCGTTGGCTTTGGGGTCAACCCGGATAAACAGGCCGGTCTTGGCTGGATTGATCAAGCCTTAGAACGTATTGGTCAAAAACGTAAGATTTCGGTTTTTACCCGTCATTATCAAATGCCTGCACTGTTGGCATCTAATGTTGATTTGATTGCAACGCTGCCAAGCCGTATTGCAAAACTGCAATCCAACAATCCGAACCTGCTGATTAAAGACCCACCGTTTTATATTCCTGAATTTGAATTGAAAATGGCATGGTGTCCATTATTGCATCATCACCCTGCACACCGCTGGTTACGTCAGCTAATTCTGTATGTCGCCCGTCAAATGATTGAAGAAGAAAATCGTGAATTTCTAATGAATAACTCACAATTTTCTCATTATTAATCGTAAAAATTCTTAAATTCTTCTTTTTTAAGATTATACTGTGCTAATCCAGGTAGTAATTTCCTTACTACCTCTAGTCTTTTTGTGTTAAAAATATTCCATAATAATGATGATCTACAGGTGGATTCGTGAGCCTTTTCCAGAATATCCTCATCATCGTGATACTGATTGCGGGAGCCGGTTTTCTATCATTAACTGAAATTGCCCTTGCCGGTGCACGCAAGGTCAAACTTAAAATCCTCGCCGAATCTGGTGAGGAACGCGCCCAAAAAGTTTTAGATCTGCAAGAACAATCGGCTGATTTCTTTGCGGCTTCGCAAATTGGCTTAAACGCAGTTGCCATTCTCGGCGGTATTTTGGGTGAAGCAGCATTTCGTCCCTATATCGTAAATTTCGTGAATCGCATTTATCAAGGCCCATGGACTGAAAACATTGGTTTTATCCTCTCCTTTAGCTTAGTTACCTCGCTTTTTATTCTTTTTGCAGATTTAATGCCGAAACGCATGGCCATGATCGCACCCGAAAAAATTGCGGTTTCTGTGATTAACCCCATTCAAATTTTCATTAAAATTTGCAAGCCATTGGCCTGGGCCATTAATGCCATCGCGAATTTATTGTTCCGTTTGTTTAAAATCAATACTGTCCGTGATGACAATATTACCTTTGCCGATATTTCAGCAGTCATGGATGCAGGTGCGCAGGCCGGTGTACTACAAAAACAAGAACATCATTTCATTGAAAATGTATTTGAACTTGAAGAGCGTAATGTGCCTTCAAGTATGACCACCCGTGAAAATGTGGTGTTCTTTACCTTAAATGAACCTGAAGAAAGTATTCGACAAAAGCTGGCGGAATATCCTTATTCCAAATTCCTGGTCTGTAGCAATGACATTGATAGTGTGATTGGCTATGTCGATGCCAAAGATATTCTGGTGCGTATTCTGAATAATCAGTCGCTGTTACAATTAAATGAAAGCACCATCCGTAATGTATTGACCATTCCTGACACCCTGACTTTATCGGAAGTACTGGATCGTTTCCGCTCGACCAAGGAAAAGTTTGCAGTCGTCATTAATGAATATGCCTTGGTGGTGGGGGTGATTACCCTCTCCGACATTATGATTACGGTAATGGGTGACTGGGTAACAACGATTGAAGCAGATCAGCAAATTATCAAGCGTGACAATAATTCATGGCTGATTGATGGCAGCACGCCAATTGAAGACATCAAGCATGCGCTTGAAATTGATGAAATGCCGGATGATGAAAACTATGAAACCATTGCCGGCTTCATGATGTACAAATTGCGCAAGATTCCACGTCCTGCGGATGCAGTGATATTTGGTGCGTATAAATTTGAAGTGGTGGATGTCGATCATTTTAAAATTGACCAATTGCTGGTCACACGTCTGCTTGAAAAATCAACAGAACCTGAAGTCATCGAACCACCTTCCAGCTAATTTGATCTGTTCCAAATCGATCCCGTACATTAGAAATGTATAATCTTAAAAAACCCATTCTTGTAATGGGTTTTTTAATCACCTTTTCTCATAAACAGACTCCTGCTTCCCTCCGCATTTCCTCGAAATTTTTATGGCTATTTCTGTGTTAAACCACTCATACAGCAATTGATGAATGCACAGAAGTTTTAAACCCACCTTAAAATGATTAAGAAATAAACAATTAAGTAATATTTTCAAATATTTAGCATTCAGCGCACTGAAGTGCTTAGTTTAATAGCCTCTATTTAAAGAATATTTTTATGCTTGATAGCGAAACAAATCACATTTTTATTCAGATATTTTGTTTTATAGACCTATAGCTTAAGCTCTGTTCCGACTATGTATCTAACTTCAACAAACATAGTTCTGCACTTTCAAAGGATTGATTCTCCATGCTGACCCTATTAGGTCTTGGCATGATTTTATGCTTTATGTATTTAATCATGACCCGACGTATGAGTGCGCTTGTCGCACTCACACTAATTCCCGTAATATTTGCTCTAATTGCCTATGTATTAGGTTTCTTCTTTGACAGCTTAAGCCATATCGAAATTCAGAATCTTGGCGAAATGATGCTGGAGGGTGTTAAAAAACTTGCACCTACTGGAATTATGCTGTTATTTGCCATTTTATATTTTGCCATCATGATTGATACCGGACTATTTGACCCGTCAGTCAAATGGATTTTAAGATTGGTTAAAGGTGATCCTTTAAAAGTAACGCTGGGAACAATCACCTTAACTTTAATCGTATCACTGGATGGCGATGGCTCAACGACCTATATGATCTGTGTGGCAGCCATGCTTCCTCTCTATAAGCGTCTAGGGATGAGCCCTCTGGTCATGGCCTGCCTAATGATGCTGTCCAGTGGTATTATGAACCTGACGCCATGGGGTGGACCTACCGCTCGTGCCGCCAGCGCACTGCATGTTGACCCAAGCGATGTATTTGTTCCTATGATTGTTCCCATGATCTGCGCAATTGCCTGGGTTTATTTTATGGGCTACATGTATGGACGTATGGAACGCAAACGTTTAGGAATTATTACTCTGGATGTCAGTCATGGCGATAATATTCAAATTTCTTCCAATCCAGAAGCGAATCGCGCTCATTTAAGATGGTTTAATACTTTATTAACTGTCGTGCTCATGATTTGTCTGGTCAAAAGTGTATTACCCATGTCGGTCCTTTTCATGATTGCACTTTGTATTGCCCTGGTGGTGAATTATAAAGATATTAATATGCAAAAAGATTTAATCGCCCATCATGCGGGAAGTGCTTTAAACGTTGTGGGAATTATTTTCGCAGCGGGTATTTTTACAGGTATTTTGGCCGGTACGGGCATGGTAGATTCTATGTCTAAAGAATTAGTCGCCATTATTCCCGAAAGTATGGGACCATTTCTTGCGCCTATTACCGCTATCCTAAGTATGCCTTTAACCTTCTTTATGTCGAATGATGCCTTCTATTATGGAGTTCTGCCTGTTCTTTCTGAAGCCGCCTTGCATTATGGCATTAGCCCAGTAGAAATGGCACGTGCTGCAATTGTTGGCCAACCCGTCCATCTACTTTCTCCTTTAGTACCTTCCACTTATCTTTTATGTGGTTTAGCCGGAATTGATTTTGGGCAACATCAAAAATTTGCAATCAAGTGGGCCATTCTGACCTGTTTAGTCATGATGCTGGGTGGCCTAATTTTTGGCGGTTTTCCCTTTTACTCAACGCTTCCTTAAACATTAATGATAAAAAAACCCAAAAAGTTCGACTTTTTGGGTTTTTTCTTATTTTGAGGAAAACTATTTAAAGTTCTCAATCAAGTTCTCGATCAGGAGAGCATAGTGAATACCAATATCTTCTTCTAAAATATTGTATGCATTATCAAACTGAACCATTGGCCAGCCTTCTTTCCAGAAAGGGAAAATATTGTGTAGATCGCGCGTTACAATTGCGTCTTCACGCAGAATCGCTTGCGCAACTTGTGATAAAACTTGAGCTGTTTCAGCACCATCGATAGCCATGTAATCAATACCACGTACTTTTAAAATACGAATACGATCTTTTTTATATTTAATTTTTTTAGCTTGGCCGGCATTTAATCCTAATGCCAAAGTCACTGCTTCAACAAAGTTTTTTTCAAAAGTATCATGCAAAGCAACAATTGCCTGTTTATGTGCTTCTTGACGACCAGCTTTACCCCCATTAAGGATAATCTCTTTCGCTTCAGTATTTAGCACATCGTCTTTCATGGACTGTAAAATGTCTAAAATTTCGATATCGCTTAAAGATTCAGGAGATTGATCAGTCATAAACTGTCCTTGGACAAAAAATAATAAAGATCTATTTTCGCATAATTCATCATTTAATACAGGAATAAAATCTGCTTCACCACATTCTTCTTCAGCAAGCAGACTAAAAACAACACTTATAAATTATACTATTGATTTAATAAGGTTGAAATTTCTTTAGTCCCTTAAGACTTATAATTGTGGAGTCACAGTAATAGTTCTATATCAAAATTAAACTCGACTTAAATAGTCAAAAGTTAACAGGAAATACTTTTTGCTATTCATTTCCAAAAGATAAGCTTACTTTTTCACTGTTATATTCCGTTAAATCATTTATATTAGCCCTACTTTTTATGCTCCCTTTTAATTCTTATGATCAGCAATAAACAAACTTCCCTTTTTTTAAAACAAATGCGGGAACAATACCCGACAGCGTTTAAAAGAAATTATTTGTTTTATAGCATGATCAAAACCAAGGGTATTTTAGATGAATTGAAAGAACTGATTCCGTGGGTTCTTGCGGTGATGATTTTTGTATCATTATCTATGAGTGCGGGGCATTTTATTTCGCTTCAATTTCCACAGTTTGATACTTTTCGCGCGCATGGGATTGCTGTTTTAGCCATCATGTTACTGTTTATGCTTTACACTCCACTCGTCATCAAGCAGATCAAACACAGCTCAACCTCCCTCTATCAACACTTACGTCATACTCCGGTTAAACTCGCTGTATTGATTCTGCTTCAGGCTATTAATATTGCTTATATTGAAAGTACTTTTTTAGAAGTGATTCTATTCTTCTTCGCTTTAAGTTTTGGTTTTGTACGCTTTTATAAAGAAAATATGTTCCGTGAAGACACTCAAAATGAGCAATATTTTCATCTACAAGAAACGCGTCGCATCTGTTTTTGGTCATATAAACAAATTTTTAAAATCAAATTTAGAATTTTATTGAGTGCTAAAAATTCAAAAACCCGTCATGCTCTTGAACAACAAGAAAAAAAGTTTATCGAACTGCATATTCAGCTGATTCGTTATGAAAATGAACTCTGCAAAACCCACAAACATGTTGATGTTGAAACCTACTTAGATAGTCTGATGTAAATATCAAAAGTTTCATTCCCTCATCTGTTCTTTATTAGAAAATGATTATTTTTTTTTGCTGCGCTCAAGAATGGAAAAATAATCATGATCATGCAAAACAGTCTCAAAAATAAACTATTTTTTAGCTATAAATACATGAATTGATTGAAAAGAAAGCAAACACACCGAAAGATGCTTGCCAAGTTTTATTTCGTCCTCTATTATTGCCGACATGCCCGAGTGGTGAAATCGGTAGACACAGGGGATTTAAAATCCCCCGCCCACAAAGCGTGCCAGTTCGAGTCTGGCCTCGGGCACCATTTTAAGACTAATTAAAATGGTGCAATAAAAGACCCAGCGATAAGCTGGTTTTTTTATGCCTAAATTATTAAACTACAATTAAACCAATAAAAAGAAATAATAAAAATGAATACAAATGACTTGCCACGCATGCTGTATTTCAGCCTGCTTATATTGCTCATCTCATCCTTTACTTGTGCAGCAGAGCCAGAGTCCAAAGCACCGACTCAGGTCATCTATTCTTTATTTTCTGGAACAATAACCCAAGATAAAGATCAGCTTATCTTACATCATTGCACTTTAGCCAAAGATCCGTACCTGCTTGAGTTTAATCATGCACAAGATGAAAAACGGATTCGCTCACTGCTGCAACAAGAGCCAAATTTTTGGCTTAACTTAAGAGCAAGTGCTTATTTAAAAAATGAAAAACGCTACTTAACTGTGGATGGGATAGCAGAGATCCATCCCAAAGAAAGCTGCCATCTTTCCAAAATGTTATTTGATTTAAATAAATCTTCGAATCTTAAACTAACCAATAGAGAGTGACTTACCACTCTCTATTAGATACCAATTCTTCCATTTCAATATCCATATAGCCGTGATCTTGCACCACCATCATCATGGCTTCAGCAATATAATCAGCCGCAGTATCATCTAATGATGAATCAAGATCTTCAAACTGCGGTTTCATCTTGTTAATGAAAACAACTGTTTCGGCAGCAAAACGATAAATTTCAACTTCAGACAAATCAGGCTTTGCGACTTTTTTCGCAAACTGCTTAATTGTCTGTTTAACTTCAGCCACCAGAATATCGGGATAATATTCATCATCAAACATTGGGAGAAGTAAATCTTCAAACATATAAAACTCAAAAAAGACACGCATTAAAGCGAGCCTGTATAACACAAAGCAATAAAATTGCCAAACCAAAGAGCAAAAAAGAGTGTGTATTTAACGACGTCCTATTTTATCCAGACTCTCTTTAGGCAATTAGACTAGGTAAGTAGATTAGGTAATTAAACTTGGCTCATTACATCCCACACTTTAAGTGTCTCAATCCTCACTCGCTCTTATGTTCTGTATTTAGGGCACACTAAAAGATAATTAGAACAATTAAATGTACTCCCTCACCCCACCAACTAAATTACTCATTTATTTAATCTTTTAATTCTATGTAGGGGTTTAGTTGAGTTTTCGATAGCATTACTAGAATTTAAATCAGAGTTACTTTATAAAATAAAAACCTAATTTTTATAGGGAAATGTTATGAAAGCCATTTTAATTACATTTCTTGGAATAACATTCGCCGCATGCTCTACAACTCCCACAACAACTACTCAAAAAAATATTATTTCTGAAACTGAAGTTATAGCTGCACAGTAGGCTTGGTGTAAATCTCTACTTGATATCAGTTCAACATACGATCAAAGCGGAAAACAGGTAGCAAATGATCCCGCCAGCCAGGTGATTGATACTGCATATTTTTATCAGGATGGCCCGGTGTTATTTAAACCCACTTTAACAACCAATCCACAAACAGCCAGAACGACAAAAGAAGGTGCTTTGTCTTATTTTGTGTGAGGAAATCCTAATTTTCCGGATGACAAAGGCTTTGCACTCGCCGGCTGGGAAAAATACGAAGTCGATAATGCTGCTATAAATATATCGGGCGACAGTGCAACTACTCTAGGTAAAGTTCATTTCACCAACAAGAATGATGAAGTAACCACTGTCGATAAAACCTGGAAATTTGTAAAAGATAACGCAGGAAAATTACGCATTGTTGTTCACCATTCTTCGCTTGAGAATAAAGCCAAATGATTAACTGTTAAAGCAAAAAATCCCGATAACCTATCGAGCTTTTTCTTACTTATACACCTAGCTGATTCATTGCATTCCAAACTTTAATTGCATCATTCATCGCTTTGACATCATGCGCTCGTACCATACAAGCGCCCTGTTGAATACTCATCAGATGTGCTGCGACCGAACCTATTGCACGGTTTTGAGCATCCGCGCCGCCCAGTGCTTCCCCAATAAAACGCTTCCTAGAAAGTGCAGATAATATGGGATAACCCATATCATTTAATTTATAAAATTCATTTAATAATTTTAAGTTTTGCTGTGCATTTTTAGCAAAACCGAAACCCGGATCAATCATGATATTTTCAGGTTTTACCCCTGCTGTTAAAGCATCGTTGACACGCTGTTGTAGCTCAGCAATAACGTCTGTGGTTACATCATCATATTGATCTAAATTATTCATGGTGGTGGGTTCACCACGCATATGCATAATGATGACAGGTATATTCAGTTCAGCCGCCGTGTCGAGTGCCTGTGGACGGGTTAATGCACGCACATCATTCCAGATATGGGCGCCCGCTTGCACTGCTGCACGCATCACTTCCGGCTGTGAAGTATCAATCGAGATAATCACATCATGCTTTGATAATTCTTCTACCACGGGTACCACACGACGGATTTCTTCGTCGACATCCACAGCCGATGCTCCCGGACGTGTAGATTCGCCACCGACATCAATCACTGTTGCTCCATCAGCCATCATTTGCAGTGCATAAGTTAGCGCCTGATCTTTTCCATTATGCTTCCCCCCATCACTAAAAGAGTCTGGAGTAACATTCAAAATACCCATGACATGCGGTTGAGATAAATCCAGACTTAGCCGTCCACATTGCAATACTCGTTTTGGTAATGGCATCAACCGCATAACAACTCTCCTTAATATCTAATCCACAGTGTATCAAGAGTTGCTTTTACTCTGACTGAAATCTTTTCAAACTCTCAATTTTTAAGCATAAAAAAGAGCCTCAATTGAGACTCTTTTTTACACCAAACCTAAACCATTAGCTTGCAGGTAATGGTGGTGGTGTTGCTGGACCATCAGTAGGTGTTACATCAATTACTGGATTGTCAGCAATATATACCTTAGGTGGTTGAGGTTCACGACCTTCCATGATGTCACGGATTTGGTCACGATCAATGGTTTCCCATTCCATCAACGCTTTAACCATTGCATGGGCAACATCTTTCTTACTTTCCAAGATATCGCGTGCAATTTTATATTGCTCATCCAGAATTCGACGAATCTCGCGATCCACTTCTAGTTGGGTTGTTTCAGAAATACTGCGACTACCAATACTGCCCATGAAAGATTGCTGTGCATCTTCTTCATAGACCATCACGCCCATTTTGTCAGACATACCGTATTTGGTCACCATTGCACGTGCCATTTTCGTTGCACGTTCAAAATCGTTTGATGCACCGGTAGACATTTGATTAATGAATACTTCTTCAGCAATACGACCGCCAAATAAAATGGAAAGTTCATTCAACATTTTATCTTTATAATGGCTGGTTTGATCAAACTCAGGTAACTGCCAAGTTACACCCAAAGCCCAACCACGCGGCATAATAGTTACTTTATGCACCGGGTCTGTTCCTGGTAAACTTTCAGCAACAATCGCATGACCTGCTTCATGGTAAGCCGTAGCTCGACGCTCTTCGTCACGAAGCACCATCGATTTACGCTCTGGCCCCATGTACAACTTGTCTTTTGCATCTTCAAAGTCATGCATATCAACTGTGTTCTTGTTACGACGTGCTGCAAAGAGTGCCGCTTCGTTTACAAGATTCGCCAATTGTGCACCGGAGAAGCCAGGCGTACCACGTGCAAGAACTTTTACATCTACACCGGTAACAGAAGGCAATTTTTTCATGTGAACATTCAGAATTTGTTCACGACCTTTAATGTCAGGAAGACCTACCATCACTTGACGGTCAAAACGACCTGGACGAAGTAAGGC
>CABFOJ010000202.1_pt1 | contig 11146 bp, 9 predicted proteins | sample 3521971 | NCBI WGS metagenome assembly CABFOJ01 (sample SAMEA5312459, study PRJEB27640) | indoor metagenome | biome: indoor environment; feature: uncontrolled; material: polymer tiles stone | place: Germany | collected 2014-07-07 | reverse complement strand
CAGATATTATTTTTGCAGCAACGGATCAGTTGGCACGTGCCATTGGATCACAAGGTCAAAATGTTCGTTTAGCTTCTGAATTGACTGGCTATAAATTGGATATGATGCTCGAAGAGGAATTCTACGCGCGTCAGCAAAATGAAGCTCAACAGTATCTCGACATGTTTGTGACACGTTTGGATATTGAAGAAGATTTGGCAATGGCTTTGGTTGAAATGGGCTTTACTTCTCTTGAAGAAATTGCTTATGTTCCAGCTGAAACATTCGATGAAATTGAATTAGATGCTGAAACTGTTGAATTATTGCAAAGCCGTGCCAAAGAAATTACCTTGGCTGATGCTTTAAGACAACAAGAAGACATCCAGGAACCAAGTGCAGAACTCATTGCAATGGCTGGGATGACACAGGAAATCGCGTATGCACTTGCAGCTCGCGGTGTGGTAACAGTAGATGATTTGGCTGACCAGGCGACTGACGATATTGAAGATATTGAAGGTTTGGGTGCTGAAAAAGCAGGTCAACTTATTATGAAAGCGCGCGAATCATGGTTTAACTAGGAGGAAATATATGACGGACAAGTCGATTAAAGAGTTAGCTCTCAGCGTAGAACGTCCAGTTGAGAAGCTCCTAGAGCAGGTTCGTGACGCAGGCTTACCGCAACGTAAAGCTGAAGATATTATTTCCACTGAACAACAAAATACCCTCGTTAGCCATTTGAAGAAACTTCATGGTCAAGACGATGGGCATGCAGGAAAAATCACGTTGAAACGTAAAACAACCAGTACTGCTAAAGTAGCCAGTACATCAGGTAAGGCGAAAACAATTAATGTAGAAGTTCGTAAGAAGCATACATTTGTTAAGCCCGATCCTGAACAGATCAAAGCAGAAGCATTGGCTAAAGCCGAGCAAGCTAAAGCTGCACCTGAGCAAACTACAGTAGCGAAAACTGCTGATGCTCCAAAAATTGGTGTAAATAACGCTAGTAAAGCCTTAGAAGCTATGCGCGCCGCTGCGAAGCAAACCAGCGACAAGCAAGAAGTATCTAAAGCTGCTGTTGTCGTGACACGCAAGTCAAACAACAAGCCGATTGTAAAACAAACGGTTAAGCAAGTTGAAACAGCTGAACAGAAAAAAGTACGTGAAGCTCAATCAGCGCAATTAAAAGCAGTTGAAGAAGCAGCACGTCGTAAGTCGGCTGAAGAAGCGCAACAGCGTACGCTTGAACAAATGCGTCAAATGGCGACTAAGTACTCAGCAGAAGACACTACAGCAACCATCCGTGTTGTTGATGATGCACCTTTGGCAGCTGGTCTTGTTGGTCAGGCTTATGAAGATTCATTTGCGAAAGAAGACCGCGAAATCAAACGTGGTACCAATACGCCAACTGCACGTGCACCGAAAAAAGGTGGACGTCGTGGTCAAGAAGAGCAAAGCTTCAGTAAACAGCCTAAACGTGGTTTGAAAACCAGCCAAGGCAATAAGCACGGCTTTGAAAAACCAGTTAAGAAACAAATTTATGATGTTGAAATTGGTGAAACCATTGTTGTCGCTGACTTAGCTGCAAAAATGGCGATCAAGGTTCGTGAAGTAATCAAATCACTCATGAAAATGGGTGAGCTTGTGACTCAGAACCAAGCGATTGAGCAAGAAGTTGCGGCACTTGTGGTTGAAGAAATGGGTCATAACCCTGTTCTAGTTTCTGATACTCAAGCTGAAGATAACTTACTTGAAGCAGCTGAAGAAGCGCGTGGCGTTCAAACCACTCGTGCACCAGTTGTAACCATCATGGGTCACGTTGACCATGGTAAAACATCGCTTCTTGACCGTATTCGCCGTACCAAAGTGGCTGCGGGCGAAGCGGGCGGTATCACCCAGCATATCGGTGCATATCACGTTAAAACCGATAAAGGCATTATCACTTTCTTGGATACACCGGGACACGCAGCGTTTACTTCAATGCGTTCACGTGGTGCCAAAGCGACTGATATCGTGGTTCTGGTTGTTGCTGCTGATGATGGTGTAATGCCACAAACTGCAGAAGCGATTGATCATGCTCGTGCTGCAGGTACGCCAATCATTGTTGCCATCAACAAGATGGATAAAGAATCTGCCGATCCAGATCGCGTATTGAATGAATTGACTGCTAAACAGATCGTACCTGAACAATGGGGCGGTGACGTACCAGTGGCAATGGTTTCTGCACATTCTGGTCAAGGTATCGATGAACTGCTTGACCTTATTTCAATTCAATCAGAAATGCTTGAATTGAAAGCATCTGAAGAAGGTGCTGCGCAAGGTGTGGTGATTGAAGCACGTGTAGACAAAGACCGCGGTGCTGTTGCTTCTATTCTTGTACAAAACGGTACATTGAATGTAGGTGATTTAGTGCTTGCCGGTGCATCTTACGGTCGTGTTCGTGCGATGGTAGATGAAAACGGTAAACGTATTAAATCTGCAGGTCCTTCGATTCCAGTAGAAATCCTGGGTCTTCCTGAAGCGCCAATGGCGGGTGACGAAGTTCTCGTTGTAAACGATGAGAAAAAAGCACGCGAAGTTGCTGATGCACGTATGGCTCGTGAACGTGAAAAACGTCTTGAGCGTCAATCTGCAATGCGTCTTGAAAACATCATGGCGTCTATGGGCAAAAAAGATGTTCCTTATGTGAACGTTGTACTTAAAACTGATGTACGCGGTACCTTGGAAGCATTGACTGTAGCCTTGCAAGCATTGGCAACAGATGAAGTTCGTGTACGTGTAATTGGTTCGGGCGTTGGTGCAATCACCGAGTCTGACGTTACGCTTGCTGAATCTTCTGAAGCAGTTCTGCTTGGCTTTAACGTACGTGCTGATACGACTGCACGTCAAAAAGCGGATGCAGACGGCATTGATATTCGTTACTACAGCATCATCTATGAATTGATTGATGACGTGAAAGCAGCGATGAGCGGTAAGTTGGCTCCTGAGCATCGTGAAACGATTCTGGGTGTGGCTCAAGTACGTGAAGTATTCCACTCAAGCAAATTCGGTGCGGCTGCGGGCTGTATGGTTCTTGAAGGTATGTTGCATCGTAATAAACCGATTCGCGTATTACGTGATGACGTGGTTGTGTTCCAGGGTGAGCTTGAATCTCTTCGTCGCTTTAAAGAAGTGGTTGAAGAAGTTCGTGCCGGCATGGAATGTGGTCTTGCGGTGAAAGGCTATAAAGACATCAAAGCACTCGATAAGATCGAAGTGTACGATGTTCAATTGATTAAACGGAGTCTTTAATGGCGGGTAGTCAGCGTCTTAAGCGTATGGGTGATACAGTTCAGCGCGAGTTGTCTGAACTGATTCGTCAAGAGCTTAAAGATCCACGCTTAGGTGGTCTGGTGACCATCTCTGCGGTGAAAGTTAGCGCAGACTTAGGATATGCCGAAGTTTATGTGACTGTAATGGGTCGTGAACTTGGTGATGACCAAAGCGAAGCCGCAAATAAAGAAACGCTAGATGTTTTAAATAAAGCATCTGGGTTCTTGCGTCACGAATTGAGTCGTCGGATCAAGACACGTATTACGCCACGTTTGCGTTTCCATTATGACAAAACCAACGCTTACGGCAATTATATGTTTGGTCTGATTGCAGAAGCAGTGAAGGATTTACCGCCTGCTGAAGCAAAGCAAGATGATGAATAATTGATATAATAAAAAAGCCACCTTCGGGTGGCTTTTTTATTTAGATGATTTTTAATGAGTTGATACTTTTATAATTATTTTAAATAAATTAATTATATAAATAATTTACAGGTCATTTAAAAGGTTTGATGACATTCCATTCAATTGCTTGAAATATAATATTATGAATAAGCTATTTTTTATCGTTTCTGTGCTTCTGGTTTCCAGTTGCGCAAGTGTACCGCCTATTCAATCGGCTTCAAAAAGTAAGTCCCCATTTGAAAATGCAGTTTTCGGTGGAACAACTGTGATATTGGATCGGCCAATAAAAAATAGTGAAGAGTCATATCGTATTTTCCGGAAAGCAGCTACAGGTTTTGTATCACTACAAACTGTGCGAGAAAATGCGGAACAGGCATCCATTGGTTTTTGTGAACGCAAAAATAAAACCATGCACGGTCTTACTGAAACTGCTGCAAAGCCTCCCTATATCTTAGGAAATTTTCCACGAATAGAACTGGTGTTTGAGTGTATTGAAAAAGCTGAAAATGGGAATAATAATCTCATAGTAGGTAAATATGAGAAACTTAAAGCCTTAAAAAAATTATTAGATGATGATGTTCTTACTAAACAGGAATTTGACAAAGAAAAGACTAAAATTTTGGCTGAAAATTAATTAACTCTACTCAGTCTACTGTAATTTCAACTGAGTGATAATTTGAAGTAAAAAATTCTTTATTCAAGCTCAGTCCGATTTCAGCTTAGATCATCATGGGAGTCGTTATTATCTTTATTAGGCGGGCGACGACGGGTTCGTTGCCAAGGTAAGGGACGTTCTAACGCTTCTGGGACTTCACCACTGGTTGAACGTAAACGCAGGTGCAGAGCAGCTTGAGCCATTAAATTTGCAGATACGGGTGCGGTAATGAATGCCAATAGCGTCAATAAAATTTCTGCAAAGCCAAAACGCCCGTGAAATGCTGAAAAAATCATCGCAGCGATTAAAAAGCTGCCCAGTCCTAAGGTGCTGGATTTTGTTGGCGCATGCAGACGCATAAATAAATCGGGCAGGCGAACCATACCAATGCCACCAACCAACATAAAAAATGAGCCAATCATTAAAAAAATTGAGACCAGGATTTCCATCACAAGTTGCATTACTGTTTCTCCTAATCTACGACATGACCAGTAGTAAAGTAGCGGGCCAGGGCTGCAGTAGACACGAAGCCCAGCATGGCAACCAGTAAAGCCCCTTCAAATAAGGAGCTGCTTGCCCAATAAATGCCAAGAATCACCACCAGGCAGGTGGCATTCAGAAATAGCGTATCCAAGGCTAAAAGACGATCCACAATGGATGGACCCACGACTAAACGGACCAGGCAAAGAAACATCGAGATGGTGATGGCTACCATACATATGCCGAGTGCATAAGGCAAAATGGTCATGAATCTTCTCCTAATTCCACAGCAAAAATAGCCATGAGTACTTTTTCATAACGATTTTTAATTTCGAGAATGTCAGTGTCGGAATCATCTGTGCTTAAGGCATGCACCAAAATATCACCGCGAGCATCGTCAATTCCTGCAGTCACTGTACCCGGCGTGGTCGTAATAATCAGTGCGAGCAATACATTGACCTGTTCATGCTGGGTCTCTAAAGGCACGCGAAACCATTTGGGATGCAGGTTGCGTGTCGGTCCAAGGACCAGCTTAGCCACTTTAATATTACAAATAATAATATCCCACAACACCACAAAGAACAGCTTTAAAGCCAACACCCAGTTGATATCGGGAGTACGGCTAATAAAGGGTTGTACCAGACGCGGAATCAGAATCCCGAGCAGCAATGCCATAAGCAGTGTTGCAGCATCCAGGCTATGTGTCAGCATGATCCAGCTTAAAGCCACCATCACAGATACAAAGGGATGAGGTAGCCAGTTTTCCCAGAACGATATTTTTTGCATATTTAAGGCTCCCTAGGTTTAAGCTTGGCATCATCCGGATGAACCGCCTTCTGCATGTTCTGCTCTTCAATTTGACGCTGTTTATACTCCGAAATGTGTTCACCTTCTAGAGTCTCTTTGGGAATCAAATAAGGAATGAGATGTGCATTTGGATCTACGCTTTCACCCCCATATTTGGTTTCAGGCAGGTTTTCAGGATCATAAGGTTGAACGCTAATCACCTGATCAAGATCATCTTTACGCAGAATCTGCGCTTCATATAAGGCATTATTTTGTATCTGTTCAGCCGTATTAAACATATAGCGCTGAATAGGACTGGCACAAACCATATATACGATTAAGCCTGAAAGCAGTAAATAGATGGTTTTGTCATTTCGTGCAGGCGATTGCTCAGGCAAAGCCTGATAGATTTTAAACTCATCAGTCGTGGCATTGTCTTCGGGTGTAGTAGCACGCCAAAACAGCACAAAGCCAATTCGGGTAAAGGCAATAATACTGAGTAAACTGACTATCAGCACAACAACAATAATCACCAGTTGATAAGGTGAGTGTGAAGTGGCTTGCAAGATAAAGACTTTGCCCAAAAAGCCACTAAATGGCGGTAGACCGGCCATCATCAAGGCAATTAAAAAGAACACCAATGACACTACTTTATGTTGTTTCATTTGCGGTGCAATATTGAAATGATCCTTAAATATTCCACGTTGTGAAGTAATCCAGCCCGAGAGCAAATAAAATGCAGCGCCAATCAGGGTGCTGTGGACTAAATAATAAAGTGCCGCAGCCCATGCCAAGGTATTAAACAGCGAAATCGCGATCAAGATGGTTCCGATCGAGGACAGAATCATAAAACCGACAAAACGACGCAAGCGTTCTGCCCCAATCGCCCCGATTGCACCGTAGAGAGAGGTGCTTAAACCAATCGGAAGCAACCAGTTTGCCAAAATGCTGTGGCTTAAATCATCTTCAAAGATGGTGCCATTAACACGCAGGATGGCATAGATGCCCATTTTGGTCATAATGGTAAAAATTGCTGCGACCGGTGTGGTTGCCACGGCATAGGTTTTCGGTAACCAGAAACCGACCGGCAACATGGCGGCTTTAATCCCAAACACCACAAATAACAACAAGCCACCCGCGACGGCAAGTTTATGCTGATCGGGTTCTAGCAGGGGAATTAAGCGTGCGACATCTGCCATGTTTAAACTGCCGACACTGCCATAAATAATGCCAAGTCCAATCAGGAACAGGGCAGATGCCAGTAAGTTAATGGTGACGTAATGAATGCCGAGTTGAAAGCGTGCCTTGCCTTGTCCGTGTACCAACAGGACATAGGAGGCCATCAACAAAATTTCAAAGAACACAAATAAGTTAAATAAGTCACCTGTCAGGAATGCACCGCACAAGCCCATCAGCAAGAAATGGAACATGGCATGGAAATAACGGCCACGTATATCCCATTCATGACTGGCAAACCATAAAATCGGGGTCGCCAAGGCATACGTCAGCACGATCATTAATGCAGAGAGTTGATCCAGAACCAGGACAATCCCGAAGGGTGCAGACCATTCACCTAAATTATAGGTGCTGATTTGACCGCTACTGGCTGAAATCAGATAAACAATTGCGGTGGCTAGACCTAGAATTGAAGAAACGTAACTAATTCCACGACGCCAAGGTTGACGCCAGTCGCCAGACAATGCGCCTGCGCCCGGATTCCCCAGAATAACCAATAAAAAAGCAGTAAAAGCTGGAATTAAAATACTAAAAATAGGGCTATGTTCAGTCCAAAACTGGATGACAGCATTCATTAAGGCTGATCCTCACGCGGGTCAATCGGCACAATATCTTCTTTAGCGTCAACATGATCTGTGCCTGTTTCATAGCGACTGCGCAAAGCCAGTTGCACAATAAAAGCCGTGGTCGCGAAACCAATCACAATGGCGGTTAACACCAAAGCTTGGGGCAGGGGGTCGGTGGCCTTAGTGGTTTCAGTCAGAACCGCCGGAGCATTGACCTGAATCCGTCCCATTGCGAACAGGAATAAATTGACCGCATACCCAATCATGGCCAGACCTAAAACCACCGGAAAAGTACGGGCACGTAAAATGAGATAAATTCCCGTTGCAGCCAGTAACCCAATAGCCGAGGCGAGTAAAAATTCTATACTGATCATTTTATTCTCCCTTGAGTACTGGGCCAGCCATGCTGGAGTGACGTGAGTCGCCTAAGACCGAAATCATCAGCATGGTTGCACCGACAACGGTGACATAGACGCCAACATCAAATAAGGCAGCAGAAGCCAGGTGCATTTCACCCAAAATTGGCGGTGAGATGTAAATGTGTGCGCTGGTGAGGAATGGACGTCCCCAGAACCAGGCACCTAATCCGGTCAGTCCGGCAATGACCAGACCTGACCCAATCCAGATTTCATATAAACGTCCGGATTGGGCTTTCAGCATTTGTTCTGCCTGATCTTGACCCAAGGCAATATATTGGATGATTAAAGCTAAAGCGGTAATCAGGCCGGCAATAAATCCACCGCCCGGCAAGTTATGACCGCGAAGGAAAATATATAAACTCACCACCAGCGCCAAAGGTAAAACCCAGGATGCAGTAATCCGGAACATCAACGGAGATGGATTAAAGCGATAGGTCAAGCCTTGTGTAATGGTTGTACCATGTGTACGCATGCCATCCATCAAGCATAAGGCACCAATGGCTGCAATACCGAGGACGGTAATTTCACCAAAGGTATCGAAACCACGGAAGTCGACCAGAATCACATTGACCACATTGGTACCACCGCCGAGTGGAATCGATTGCTGCATGAAGAACCATGAAATCGAGTTATGGTCACGCGTCAAGACTAACCAGCTAATCCAGCCAATCCCGAGACCGCCACCAATGGCAATCATCGCATCACGCCAACGACGCGAGACACTGGATTCATAAGGGGTCAGTTGTGGCAGCAGCGATAAACTCATCAGCAAGAGTACGGTGGTAACCACATCCACGGTAATTTGGGTTAAAGCCAGATCCGGTGCAGACAAGGTCACAAAAACCATGGTCACCACTAAACCGACAGCACCGCTAATCAATACTGCTTTAATCCGTTCATGGTGGAACCACAACATCATCCAGCAGGCAGAGAACAATAATAGCCACAGGACAATGGCCAGTGCAGGCGCATGGGTTAATTCACGGGTACCTGTGGTAAGTCCCTGATTGATCAGAGGCATGGCAAGCAAAGCCGCACTAAATAATACAATCCAGGTTAAATAGCTTTGCAGCGAACCATTTTCAGTTTTACGTTTTAACTTGCGTGAATTGAGTAACAGATGCTTTAAGAATAAATCAAACAGGATTCTGCCTTGGAATCTGCCCAGCAAGGGATCAAGGTCAATCTCGCGGATTCTACCTTTTTTGGCAAAAGCGAAATAGAAAATGATTCCTCCCAACAGCGCAATGATACTCATCACTAAAGGCAGGTTAAAGCCATGCCAAATGGCTAGATGTGTACCGGCAAAGTCAGGCAGTTGGGTGCTGGCACGCGCAGTTGAATTGACAATGTTTTCAACCAAAAGGGCAGGGGCCAGACCGACCAGAATACATAAAACCGCAAGCAGAAGCGCAGGTGCACGCATGCCAAAAGGCGGTTCATGCACATCTTGATTGGGGACTTTGGGTCCCAGCGGACCATCGAAAAATACCCCATGAACCAGACGCACTGAATAAGCCACTGCAAAGATTCCCGCCAGGGTAGCCATCACCGCCGAGAAAATCATCACTGGACCAGAAAGATTGGCCAGCAGTTCAGTAAAGAACATCTCTTTGGACAAGAATCCGTTGGTTAATGGCACACCCGCCATTGAAGCCGCCGTAATCATGGTCAGGGTCCCAGTAAACGGCAGAAGTTGCCAGATACCATTTAACTTGCGTAAATCACGGGTTCCGGTTTCATGATCAATGATTCCGGCAATCATGAACAATGCGGCTTTAAAGGTCGCATGGTTAATAATATGGAAAATTGCAGCAGCAATCGCAAGTGGTGAGCCAATCCCCAACAGGCAGACTATCAAGCCTAAATGACTGATGGTGGAATAGGCGAGTAAGCCTTTTAAATCTTCTTTAAAAATGGCAAAAAAGGCTGCCATGCACAGGGTAAATAATCCCACAAAAGTCACAATATTATGATAAAGCGCGGCACCGACAAAAATTGGGGTAAAACGTGCCAGCAGGAAAATCCCCGCTTTGACCATGGTTGCAGAATGCAAATATGCCGATACAGGCGTGGGTGCTGCCATGGCATTGGGTAGCCAGAAATGAAACGGGAACTGGGCACTTTTGGTAAATGCGCCCATTAAAATCAGTAGCAAGGCGGGAACAAACAATGAATGGTTTTGAATCTGATCCTTCATTGTTAAAATCTGGTCGATCTGATAAGTTCCGGTTATTTGACCGAGCAGAATAAAGCCACCCAGCATGGCCAGACCACCCATCCCGGTGATGGTAAGTGCCATACGTGAACCGCGTTGCGCAGCTTCGTAATTATTCCAGTAACCGACCAAAAGGAATGAGGAAATACTGGTGAGTTCCCAAAAAATAAGCAATAAAATTAAATTATTGGAAAGTGATATTCCCAGCATTGCCGCCATGAACAGCATCAGCAATATATACAATTTGCTCAGGGAGCTTTTAGGACTTAAATAATAATAGGCATAAATGTAAATGAGGGTACCGATACCGCTAATCAGCAAAGAAAACAGTAGGCCTAAGGCATCCATATGGAAGCTTAAATCGATACCTAACTGAGGTAACCAGGCCCAGGTTTGGGTGATTGTTCCGCCATTAAACACATGTTTTGCTTGAGTCAGTAACAAGATCAGACTACTTAAACTGACTCCAATAGCCGCTAGAGCCGTTGCCCCGCGTGAAAATTGCTTCAGCCACGAGACAAGGGTAGTGCCCAATACTAACGGTAAAAATATAATAATCGGTAGCACACTCATATCCATTGTCGTGAATCAGGTTTGTAAAAACCCAAGGGTGAATTTCATCTTTCAAGGATTACAGGACAGCAAAGAACCATCCAAACTTCTCAATCTTGAAAGCCAAATTAAAAAATACGAAAGAACAAGCTGTGTTGCGCAACTTGAAAAAAGCGATAGTAAAATCGGATTTTACTATAAAACTTTAAATATACTCGATATTATTACATGAGTAAAACAACATCAATTATTTTTGCGCACACGCAACTATTATACGCTCATCCATTGTTTCTGGGCGTCGAGTGTTTAAACAGATGAACACTTAACATTGATTCCCGAAAATGGCATTTTGAAATATTGAATCTGTTTTAATGACATTCAATATTTTGGATTATGACAGGGGATGAGATGAAGAAGTATCATCTGACTGATCCATTAAATGACGTAATTCAGCTTGTTGTTCCACGCTTAAATGCTGTTGGATCTGTTGCAATAGAGTTTGTGGCGTAACGCTTTCTACTTCCGGTTTAAGCAATGAGTCT
>CABFOJ010001192.1_pt1 | contig 11602 bp, 9 predicted proteins | sample 3521971 | NCBI WGS metagenome assembly CABFOJ01 (sample SAMEA5312459, study PRJEB27640) | indoor metagenome | biome: indoor environment; feature: uncontrolled; material: polymer tiles stone | place: Germany | collected 2014-07-07 | reverse complement strand
GCTTTTTATGGCTGGCCCTATAGTTATTATGGCCAACATGTCGATACGCGGGTGAAACCACAAAACTCTGAGCGAGTAGCGAGTGCGATTAAACCCGATTATGCACTCGGCAACCATACAGCATCCTTAGGCCTGACCTTTTATAAGGCTGAACTCATGCCACAATACCGCAGTGGTGCCTTGATTGGTCAGCATGGCTCATGGAACCGTAAACCGCATAGTGGTTATAAAGTCATTTATATGCCGTTTCAAAATGGCCAGCCTTCAGGCCCGCCACAAGATGTATTGACCGGTTTTTTAAGTGAGCAGGGGGATGCCTTGGGTCGGCCTGTTGGTGTAGCTGTTGATGGTTCAGGTGCTATTTTGGTCGCCGATGATGTCGGCAATATGATTTGGCGCGTATCACCTGTTGCAGAAAAAGCCGCAAATTCATCATCGGTTAAATAGTAAGAAATGGATTTTTAATAGCTCAATCTTTGATCTGCGTTTAGGCTCAGGCAGTATTTTATTGCTTGGGCCGAGTCGTGTTAAACACTTAATCTGCTAGATGTTTTTTGACACGTCATTCGAGCTAAAAGCTGTTATGAAAAGCTAAAGAGGTCATTGAAGCTAAATTTTCTTAAAAGAATGCTTATGATAACTGTATAGAGAATTGTTTATTAAGGCTAAAATTTTATAAACTTCACTATTTATATAAATAATTTTAATATATATATAAGAAAACTTGATTATTTAGTTTTTTCGTATATAATGAACTCAACTAGAAAAAAGTCTTGTTTCGGTAAATCTTCTTTAAGTATCGCAGTTTTAGTCATAATCCTTCGTTTTTTTAGATTTTAAGTTCCATTCTTTATTATTTTCCAAGTTATATTCAGTCAATAAAATGGCTAAAAATTATTAAAAATCAGTAGGATTTATTATGTCAAACTCAAATGTTGTTAAAGGTACTGTAAAGTGGTTCAACGAAACTAAAGGTTTTGGTTTTATCCAACAAGAATCAGGTCCAGATGTTTTTGCTCATTTTAGCGAAATCGCAAGCTCAGGCTTCAAAACCTTACTTGAAGGTCAACAAGTTGAATTCAGCGTTACACAAGGTCAAAAAGGCCCAAATGCTGTGAATATTGTTGCTGTATAAGTAACCACAGATATTAAAAAAAGCACTCATGAGTGCTTTTTTTATTTTTAAACAAAGAAAAAAACAATATTATTTTAAAACTATTCTTAAAGAGAAAATATGCAAAAAAATAGGTCTAACTGCTTAATTATTAACACTTATGACAATTACTTTAGGTTTACAAGTCTATAAAGATGAAAAGAGAAGAAAGAATGAGGAAATCAAATATATAGTAGAAGAGGCCAAAAGAAAGAATCAAGAAATAAAGAAATTAATGCAAGAGGCTAAAAAAAATTATTAAGCAAAAACGGAAAAAATTAATAGTCCTATTTTATAAAATCTTCATTCTACAATTTGCAGCTCACCCTCTATAACTTATTCAAATTCTCTTTTTATCATCATCAATATCTTTTGTTTTACCTCTTTAGAAAAGCTCAATCTGTTTAATTTGAGCTTTTTACTGATTTGCCATGTTCCATGTCAAATATTCAATTATTGTTTGATTAAAAAATTAAAGGGAAAATGTATTTATCTTCCCAAAATCATTTCCAGCACAAACTTGGAACCAATAAAACCAATCGCCAGTAGCATAAAACCAATCAAGGTAAAACGAATGGCTTTCTGACCACGCCAACCAAATTTGTAATGACCAATCAGCAGCGATCCATAAACAAACCATGAAATAATGCTAAACGCGGTTTTATGGGCCAAGTGTTGGGCGAAGAAGTCCTCAATAGTGAAGAAACCAAAACCGAGTGCTAAAGTCAGTAACACAAAACCGGTAATGATTAAATCGAACAGCAAAGATTCCATGGCTTGGAATGAAGGCAGTAAATTGACCCAGATTCTTTTTTGCTTGTTTTTTAATTCACGATTTTGGAACCACAGAATCACGGCTTGTATGGTTGCCATCAGCAGAACCGCATAGGCCGATAAAGACAAAATAATATGAATGTCCAAGCCTAAAGAATGTGGATCAATCACCTGATTCTGTTTACTTAAGGCAAAACCTAAAATTAAGCCGGTCGCAGCAACAGGAATGCCCAGTAAATTGAGTGCTAAAATGGGGCGGTAAGTACTAAAGACTAAACTCAGCAATAACATCAGACCAGATGTAAATGACAGTATGAGAAATACGTCATAATTCACACCTAAGGGTGTCACCATATCGTTATATAAAACACCCGCATGTAGCAATAACCCTAAACCGAGTACAAGCCCTATAAACCAATGGTTCGGATCACGTTTTGACATTAAGTGAATAAACAAATACCAGAAAGATGTGGTATAAGAAATTAATGCTAAGATCGTGTAAACCAAGGGGAGACTGATCATGTCAAACCTTTTTCAGGATGTTGAATATTCATTTATATAAATTCTACGTGAACTACAGTATCCTATAGCATCTTATGCATAAATTTTCTATTTTAAGAAAGATTTTTTTGCAACTGGCAATTTTAAGCGGATTTTGCAATGTTTGATACCTTAACAGAACGACTCACGCAGAGTTTAATAAATGTTACTGGCTCAGGGCAGCTAACCGAAGACAATATTAAAGATACGTTACGTGAAGTACGTATGGCACTTCTTGAAGCCGATGTTGCGTTACCTGTAACTCGTGAATTCATCGCGAAAGTTAAGGAAGAAGCATTGGGTCAGGAAGTGATGACTCAGTTATCACCGGGCCAGGCATTCGTAAAAATCGTCCATGACGAACTCACAAAAATGATGGGTGAGGCTAACGAAAGCCTCGACCTTGCAGCAAAACCACCTGTGGTGATCTTGCTTGCAGGTTTGCAAGGTGCGGGTAAAACCACCACTGCTGCAAAACTTGCACGTTTCTTACAGGAACGCCAAAAGAAAAAAGTAGCCATGGTTTCTGCCGACATTTATCGTCCGGCGGCAATCAAACAGCTACAAACGGTTGCAGGCGAAGTCGGCGCGATTTTCTTAGAATCGAGCGCTGACGAAAACCCGATTACCATTGCCAATCGTGCCATTGAACAGGCAAAAATCCAGTTTGCCGATGTGCTGATTGTCGATACGGCAGGTCGTTTGCATGTCGATGATGACATGATGGATGAAATTAAAGCGCTTCACGCAGCAATTAACCCAACTGAAACCTTGTTCGTAGTCGATGCTATGACCGGTCAGGATGCGGCAAATACTGCAAAAGCCTTTAACGATGCGCTCCCTTTAACCGGTGTGATCCTGACCAAAACTGATGGTGATGCACGCGGTGGTGCGGCACTTTCTGTTCGTGCCATTACCGGCAAGCCAATCAAATTCTTGGGGATGGGTGAAAAGCTCGATGCCCTGGAGCCATTCCATCCTGAGCGTATTGCACAACGTATCTTGGGTATGGGTGACGTACTTTCTTTAGTCGAAGAAGTTGAACGCAAGATCGACAAAGAAAAAGCCGAAAAAATGGCGAAAAAATTGCAGAAAGGCGGCAGCTTCAACTTTGAAGATATGCTGATGCAATTTGAGCAAATGAACAAAATGGGCGGCATGATGGGCTTCCTAGACAAGTTGCCTGGCATGAGCAATTCAGGTATTCAAGATGCGATTGCGCAAGCGAACCCTGAAAAGCAAGTGAAAAAAATGGAAGCGATTATCCAGTCGATGACCATTAAAGAACGCCGTAATCCAGACCTGATGAACCCGAGCCGTAAAAAACGTATCGCAGCAGGTTGTGGTATGGAAGTTGTTGAAGTCAATAAACTGATTAAACAACATGCGCAAATGGCGAAAATGATGAAGAAATTTGCCAATCCTTCAGGCATGGCAAAAATGATGAAATCACTTAGCGGTATGCAAAATAAATTCGGCGGTGGCGGCGGTATGGGACCATTGTTCGGTGGCAACGACAAGAAGTAAGATTTTTTCTTATCGTAAAAAAGGCGCGCTATGCGCCTTTTTTGTTGCCTTATTTTATTGTTACTTTAGACCAATGGACCATGTGGCAGGACTGAATTGGCATGACATTCAGACATAATTGCGCTATAAATATGCCCAATAATTACAAATAACTTTTTATTTTTTAACCATGTATATTTCTAGAGGGTAAAAATGAATAAATTGGTTCTGCTGGCACTCGCGACTTCAGCATTCAGTACGGTAGCAATGGCATCCCCACAATGTGCTAAGCCTGTGACAACAATTCTGATCAATGATCTGTCTTGTAAGGCGGTAGGTTGTCAGAATAATACTTCCGCGCAAAGTCCTGTAAACGGTTTAGCTCAGCTGGCGCAAATGGCTTCCGGCCAATCATCTAATACATTCCCTGGCGCTGAGAAAAGCTTATCTAGCATGCTTAGCTCACGCCTTCAGGCAACAGGCTGTTTTGAAATTCAGGATCGTGAAGCGATCGAGACCTTAAAGTCAGAAATGGCATTGATGGGTAAAACCCTAAATCTGAAACCAGCTAAGTATGTGATTACAGGTTCAGTGACTTCAATCGGCGTGAATACGACCAAAAAAGAAATTGCAGGTGGTTATATTCCTAACTTTGTTCCTGTACTGGGTAGTATGAAACAGACCAGTAAATCAGCTGATCTGAGTCTAGATATTAAAATTTTAGATGTTGAAAATGGCCGTATCTTAGGTTCAAAAACCTTCTCTGATAATGGTGAAAACCGTAGCTATGGTGTGAGTTTTAATACACTTGCAGGATCAGGCGGCGCAGCAGGTATTAAAGGTACAGCGTTGGAGCCTCTGGTTTCGAATGTACTTGAGCAGATAGCAGAATTCTCTACTGCGAATATTGCTCCACAAGCCAAATAGAAAGTTTGATTTTAAAAAGGCGCTTGATGCGCCTTTTTGCTTTTAGGATATACGGTTTAATCAAAGCATACATTTACTTACCCAATCCCGTAGCCAGCTCAGGCAGACTCTTAAAAAAATGAAAAAGACAGGAGTAGTGAAATGACGCAAGTGAACGTGATCCATGGGTATACCGCTAGCCCCGAAGAGAACTGGTATCCCTGGATTCAGCAGACTGCAGACCAGCAGCATTACAGTTTAAAAGTATTGCGTTTGGATCCTTCACCGCGTCCGGAACTGTCGGTGTGGGAATCACAAATGGATGAGCAGATAGAAGGAATGGATGAAAACAGCATTATGATTGCGCATAGTTTGGGAACTGTCGCGGCATTAGATTATTTATCCAAACATTTAACCCATCAGCGTATTAAACAGTTGGTTCTGGTTGCCGGTTTTAACGGACGCCTGGGGCGATTAGAAGAAGTCTATTCTTTTATCGATGCCGCCCAGATTGATTTTGAATTGCTAAAACGTCAGATTGAACACCGTGTAGTGATCTATTCGGAAGGGGATGATCACGTCCTGCCAAAATTCAGTATTGAACAGGCGAAAAGTCTGGATGCCGAGCTCATTTCCGCCCAATGCCAGGGACACTTTATCGATTCTGAAGGGTGTACGGAACTGCCTGAAGTTTGGCAAGCCATACAACCTTATCTTATTCATCAAAACTAAGCTTCAGCCAAGGAATAAATATAATTCTGCAGACCTTTAAGCAGCAGGTCCGGCTCAATTTGAGGCTGATATTGGGTCAGATAATTGGCAAATAATGGGGCATCGCCGCCAGTCAGAATCAGCTGGCTTGGGTATTTATCCAGTACCTTTTCAATGGTACTTACCAAGCTTAACAAGATACCGTGATGCACGGCATCCATGGTATTGCGGCCTGGCGTAAGTTCATTAAATATGGCATCGGGAATTTTAATGCCCTTGGTATTCTGAATTAGGGAATCCCGCTGTAAATACAGGTTCGGCAGGATGTAACCGCCTAAATGTTGCATGCCATCAGTGAGATCAATGGTTAAGGCGGTTCCGCAACTAATCACACAGTATTTTTGCTTCGGATCATGGACCACAGCCAGCATTTGTAACCAGCGGTCAATCCCGAACTTGCTGGTATCTTCATAGGCGCAGCGTAAACCTGCATATTCGGCATGTACTTTGGCAAAGCTCACCGGCACATCTAAAAACTTGAGAATCTTCTGGATGCGTTCATTATTCTTTTTGTCCTGAACTGAAGACACCCCAACTTGCTGCAGACCTAAACTTTTAAAATGCTGAATTAAGCCCAGCAGCAGTTCTGCCGGGGATTGCAAATGCAGTTCTGCAGCCTGTTCAATAATCTGGTCATTTTCAGTAATCCAGTATTTGAGTCGGGTGTTACCAATATCTAGCCATAAATTCTTCATTACATTTCTCTAAAGAGCGCTTTCCAAGCGACGTAAGCGCCCTTGATAAAACTGTTTTAAGCCTTCGCTGGTTTCAATGTTGACTGCACCATCATCCTGAATCCCTAAAAAGATACCTGAACATTGCCCCGAATGATGCTCAAATTCAACCGCCTGATTCTTAAAAGCTGCATAGTGATTAAAACGCGCAGCCAGATTACAGCAATGATGATCAAACCATTCGCTGGCCTGTTGAATCGCCATATATAACTCTGCAACAAGCACAATACGAGAAATACTGGCCAAGCCCAATTCACTCAGTGAAGTTGCATGCTGGTCAATCTGTTCTTTGGGCACGGGTTCAAGATTGATCCCTACACCGACAATCACCTGATGTGGAGAAAGCGGTTCAACCAGAATTCCGCCCCATTTGCCTTGGGCGCTATAAAGGTCATTCGGCCATTTCACTTGCAGATTGAGATTCTTCATACTCGGCATTTGCAAAATATTTAATGCAATTTCAAGGGCAAGCCGACCATCAATGGGTGTTCGCGTATTCAGCAATGTGCTTAAATAGATGTTCCCTTCAGGTGAGACCCATTGGCGTTGACGCTGTCCACGACCTTGAGTTTGCCTCAAACTACAGACTAAAACGCTCTGAACACCTTTGAGTGCAATTTCACGCACATCATCATTGGTTGAAGTCGTGACGGGTTTCAGTATTAAAACTTCCGGGAGCTGATGAGCTTCGTCGAGGATTTTTTGCAGTTGTCGAGTCTCGAAATCCATTTAAATCTAAGCAACAGTGGAATGTGAATAATGGAGTTAATCATATATTTATTGATTGGTGCAATGGCTGGTTTTGCCGCTGGACTATTCGGTGTCGGTGGCGGCCTGATTATTGTGCCCATTTTATATATTGTGTTCACGCAGCTGCATTATGATCCTTCCGTGATTATGCATTTGGCCGTTGGTACATCGTTGGCGACCATTATTGTGACCTCAATGAGTTCTGTCTCGGCGCACCATAAACGCGGTGCAGTAATGTGGGATGTATTTCGTAATTTGGCACCGGGTCTGGCTCTTGGTTCATTTTTAGGTGCCGGTATTGCTGACTATATGTCAGGTCAGGGCTTGCAGTTGCTAATTGGGTTCTTTGCGGTGTGGGTTGCATACGGCATGTTTGCTGGTGCAAGCAAACTGGTTGATCCTTCACATCATTTACCTTCTAAAGCCATGCAGCTGCTTGCAGGTGGAGGCATCGGGATTGCATCGGCTATTTTCGGCATTGGTGGGGGCAGTCTTACGGTACCGTATTTAATCCGTCATGGTGTAGTCATTCAAAAAGCGGTCGCAACCTCAGCTGCAGGCGGATTACCCATTGCGGTTGCCGGAGCATTGGGCTTTATGTGGTTTGGCTCGAATACCTCGGTTGAAGTGCCGCATAGTATTGGCTATGTGCATATTTATGCCTTTATTGGCATTAGTGTGATGAGCTTTATCACTGCAAAATTCGGGGCAAAAGTGGCGCATAAACTATCACCTGCCATGCTGAAAAGATGCTTTGCCTGCCTGTTAAGTGTGGTCGGTTTATATTTTATTTATCAAGGATTTTCGACTTATTTTTAATTTTAAATAACAGATAAAAATAGAATGAAAAGGTGTGCTACAGTTTAACTGTTCACATCTTTTTATATTGGCTTTAAAGACTCAAAAATTGTCTGACAATGTCATATGTTTTACTGATAAAACCAAGTAAAAATAACAAAGTTAATCCAAACGTGTGAAATTTTTTCGATTGCATCTTATAAAAACAAGATAGGACGAGTATGCAAGAACAGGAAAAGGACAGTTTGTCCGAACAAATTGCGAAGCATATTAGTGAGCAAATTATTCGTGGCGAATTGGTTGAAGGTGAACGCATTCAAGAGTTGCGAATCTCGGCTGAACTCGATGTCAGTCGTGGCTCCGTGCGTGAAGCATTATTGCTGTTGCAACGCACGCACCTGATTGAAATTTACCCACGCCGTGGTGCAGTTGTTTCAGAAATGTCTGCGCAACAAGTCCGCGCCTTATTTGATATGAGCGCGTTACTCTTGGGACAGATTGTGCATCGTGTGGCGGAAACCTGGCGTACCCATGAAGCTGAAAGAATTCAGGCATTGTTGAATCAATTGCATGAAGAGACGCGTCAGGGACATACTGAAAAATTCTACGATTTAATCTTTCAAGGTATGGCGCGCCAGCACGAAATGGTAGGTAATCATTATCTGATGAAGTTCTATCAAGAGCTGTTACCTTCAATGCGCCGCAGCTATTTTTTAACCTTAAATATCTCTCGTCGCGAGCTAGAGGAATCATTTGAACTGTTTAAGTTGGTGACTGATGCAGTTTTGATCCGAAAATCACAACAAGCTACTTTATTTATGGACGATTTTTGTCGACACTTGCGCAACCTTGTGTTGGAATCTCTAACACGGATGAAACAAATCGAACTTGCATGGGCAAGACGTTCACGACGTTGATCAGGACATTATGCGTTTAAGCTGCTTAAAACTTTCCGGCTTTAAATCTTTTGCCGATAGTACGACTTTACATTTCAAGGCGAATCGTACCGCTGTCGTTGGGCCAAACGGTTGTGGTAAATCTAACGTGATTGATGCCATCCGTTGGGTGATGGGAGAATCCAGTGCGCGCCAACTCCGTGGTGGCAGTATGCAGGATGTCATTTTTACCGGTACGGCCAAACGTAAACCTGTTGGTGTAGCCAGTGTTGAACTGCGTTTTGATAATACCTATGGCAAGCTCGGTGGGGCTTATAATGCCTACAATGAATTGGCCGTGCGTCGTCAGGTCAACCGTGATGGCAAGTCTGAATACTTTCTAAATGGCACCAAGTGCCGCCGTCGTGATATCACTGATATTTTTTTGGGCACCGGGCTAGGTCCACGTTCCTACGCAATTATTGAACAGGGCATGATTAACCGTCTGGTCGATGCCAAACCTGAAGAAATGCGGGTATTTATTGAAGAGGCTGCGGGTGTTTCACGTTATCAGGCACGTCGCCGTGAAACCTTATTGCATCTGGATCACACCACACAGAATTTATCCCGACTTGAAGATATTGCCTCTGAACTCAAGTCACAGCTGAAAACCCTGAAACGTCAGTCTGAAACGGCTGTGCAATATAAAGAACTGGAAACCCAGATTCGCACCATCAAAGTTGAAGTGTTGTCTTTTCAATGCGAGCAGAGCAGCCGCTTGCAGCAAGAATATACTCTTCAGATGAATGGGTTGGGCGATACCTTTAAGTTGGTACGTTCGGAATTAAGTACCTTGGAGCATGACTTAACTGCAACCAGTGAACTGTTTCAACGACTGATTCAGCAGTCCACACCCCTGCAAAATGAATGGCAACAAGCCGAGAAAAAACGCTCTGAATTAAAAATGACCCTGGAACAGAAACAGTCCTTGTTTCAGCAAAATACCTCGACTCTAACTCAGCTCGAACAACAAAAAATTCAAACCAAAGAACGCCTGCAATTGATTGAACTGCAAATTGAAACTTTGCAATCTCAATATGAACAGCAGACTGAACAATTACAGCAGCAAGAAAGTCAGAACCAGAATCAAAGCCAAGGTTTTGCTGATTTAAAAGCACAACAGCAGCAAGTGCAGCAACAGTTTGAATTAGTGAAAGCACAGGTTGAGAAACAGCAACAGCAAAAAATGCAGATGCTGGCGCAAAGTGAGCAATTGGCGAAAAATATTGCCCGGATCGAACAGCAAAAACAGACCCTGCAACAGCAAACGGCTCAGATTCAAAATCAGGATCAGCAAGATGATGTTGAACAGCTGGAAAGTGAAAAAGTTCAGCTTGGCCAGCAGATTGAGCAGTTAGAACACGCGATTCAAACCCAGAAGCAGGCATTGGAATTGGATCAGGCTCAGTATGCGCAGCAGAAAAATGATGCCGCAACCTTGAAGTCTGCGATTCAGGTGTTGCAATCGGAACAGAAAAACCTGAATCAGTTGCTGATCAAGAACAGTCCCAAAGTTCAGAATGATGCCGTGCAGTTGATGCAGGTACTCAAGCTGAAAGATCAGGCTAAAATGCATGCCAACTTAATTGAAAAGTTTTTAGCAAAATGGCTTTCTGCACAAGTATTAGATGCAAATGCTGATTTTGCTGAAAGTATGGCCCGTCAGCTGAAAACCCATGCTTCGCAAGATCAGATTCAGCTCGCCGGTTTGCCTTGTTTGGCGGATTGGATTGAGTCACCACAGCATTCCATTTGGCAGCAGGTTGCAGTTGCGGACAATCTGAATCAGGCCTTGTCTTTGCAATCAGAGTTAGCTATCGGTCAGTCGATTTTAAGTCTGGATGGCTATCATGTTGCTACGGATTGGGTGATTGGCCTGTTTTATGACGAAGCCAGTCAAGCCGGGCAAGGGGCACTTAGCCATCGTATCCGTCTAGATGAAATTGAAACCGAACTGGTACAGCAGTTAGCTCAGCTTGAAGCAGCTGAACAACAATTGCCGGAAATGCTACAGCAGATTGAGACCCTGCAAAAAGCTATTCAAGAACAGCAAGACCAGTTAAAGCAACAACAAAAGTCTTTGCAGCAGGTTGATATCAATATTGCTAAAGTACAAAGTACGGTTCAGGCATTTTCGGTACAAAAGCAGCAATTGCAAAATCAGTTACAGCAACTGGATGAGCAGCTTGAAGAAGATGCCATGCAAAAAGATGATCTGGAAATTGATTTGCATGCCTTAAATCTGAAACTTGAGCAGGCTTTACCGAATTATAAAACCCTGCAATTTCAAGTTGAGGAGCTGACCGAACAGCTTGAAAATACCCAACACAGCTGGCAGCAAGCGCAACAAGAGTTAGAATTGCTACGGCGTCAAAGCACGCAAACCCTGCAGCAGGTAGAATTGCTAGAAAAAGATGCTTCATTCTCAAAAGCACAATATCAGCAGATTATGGCGCAAATGGAACAGGCGAAAAAGTTTGTCGATCCTGTGCAGCTGGAATTGCCAGCGCTGGAATCACAATTCAGTGAACAGTCGCAAATCACAGAGAAGTTGCAAAAGACCTGGAATGAGTGGCAAGTTGAACTGAATAACATTCAGGAAAAACAGCAATATTTGACTGAGCAGCGTCATCAGCAGCAACAGCAAGATGAGAAGTTGCGCGGTCAACTGGAAGAAAAACGTCTGGCCTGGCAAGTGGCCAAATCGGATTTTCAGCATTATTCAGAACAACTCA
>CABFOJ010001065.1_pt1 | contig 11708 bp, 10 predicted proteins | sample 3521971 | NCBI WGS metagenome assembly CABFOJ01 (sample SAMEA5312459, study PRJEB27640) | indoor metagenome | biome: indoor environment; feature: uncontrolled; material: polymer tiles stone | place: Germany | collected 2014-07-07 | reverse complement strand
TTTTTAACCGCCGCGACCATTTTAGGGGTGTTGGCACAGCGTCTGGTACGAAAACTTTGCCCGCACTGTAAAACAGAGACTTTTATTAACGAGCAAGAGTGGAAGCATCTGACCTATGACTTTTCAATAGAGATGCCAAACTTTGTGTTTCAGGCTGTGGGTTGCGAAGAGTGTCGTCATACAGGCTATAAAGGACGTGTCGGCATCTATGAATTTATGCCTTTAAGTTTAGAGACCAAACAACTGATTAGTGCCAATGCCAATTTAAATGAATTGCGTCAACAATCCAAAAAAGAGGGTGTTGAACCGCTGCGTATTGCCGGTGCACGTAAAGTTCTGGACGGACTGACCACTTTGGAAGAAGTCTTAAGGGTGGTTCCTTTGAATTAAGGAATTTTTTAAAATGATTTTTTTAAAATGAAGCAATCTTAAGATTCACCTCATCTTGATTTGTTTTAATGGCTTCATCGAAATGATGAACAAAAAGATGAGGGCTTCAAAATGAACATGATCTCAAAAGCAGCGTTAATTACCGGTTTGGTCGGTGCAACAACATTTGCCATGGCTAATACTGCCGTGAATCAAACAGCGATTGCTCCTACAGCCACTACTACGGTTAAACAGGCTTTAAGCTTAAAAGATGACACTAAAGTACAGATTAAGGGTTATGTGGTGAAATCGGTCGGTGATGAAAAATATCAATTCCGTGATAACACGGGCACGATTAATGTCGATATCGATGACGAGTTATGGCAAGGTAAACCGGTGAATGCGAAAACCCCTGTGACCATTACCGGTGAAGTTGACATAGATTACAAACCTGCGAAACGTGTTGAAATTGATGTCGATACGGTTAAATTCTAATTCGGTCGATTCACGGCATAGCCGGTCAATGGAAATAAAGTGATAAGGCAGAAGTTTTATATTTCCTCTTATTTCTCCCAAAAACCACATGAGTCATTCATGTGGTTTTTTTGAATCCAGCTACTTTTAAAGCGTGCTATCTTAAAACGATAAAATGCCTTATACATGAGAACAGTACATGCGAATCTTACTGGCAGAAGATGATGCTTCCCAAGCAGAAAGCATCAAAACATGGTTAGAAATGGATGGTTATAATATTGACTGGGTCGAGCGTGGCGATCATGCTATTTTAGCGATTGAGCAGCATCAGTATGATTGTGTCTTACTCGATCGTGGACTGCCCAAAGCCACCGGGGATGAGATTCTCAAAACTTTAAGAATGCAGCAGCAACCCACACCTGTAATTTTTATTACCGCGCGCGACAGTATTCAGGATCGTGTTGAAGGTCTGGATTTAGGCGCCAATGATTATCTGGTTAAGCCTTTTAGCTTGGAAGAACTTTCCGCGCGAGTACGTTCTCAACTGCGGCAACATCAAAGCAGTGCCGATCAATATTTGCGTTATGCAAATCTGGTGTTAGACCCGCGAGCCAAAACCCTGATGCAAGAGGGTCAAAGTGTGAATCTAACGGCCAAGGAGTTTCAGATTTTGCATAAACTGATGCAAAAACCGGAACATGTCATGACGCGTGAGCAACTGGAAGAATCACTTTATGCGTGGGGCGATGAAATAGAAAGTAATGCCATAGAAGTGTTTATCTATCAACTACGTAAAAAAATTGGCAGCCAATATATCAAAACCATTCGTGGTTTAGGCTATCGCATGAGTCAGGATTAATATGTCACACGCCGTGTCGCTACAAAGCAAACTGATCAAGACATCCTTACTCAGTTCAATGCTGGCTGGGGTCGTGGCATTGCTGCTTTTTATGGCGATTTCCCTGTATCAGACCATGCAAGTGCAAGATCAGCTCATGGATGAAATTGCCGACATGCTGCTGATTTCGGATGTGACCGTCAGTTCAGAACAACAGGTGGATGAACTCAGTGATGAGTTTGACATTCAATACCAACTCAAAGATCAGCAACAGGTTCTCACTCAATCAAAGAATTTCCAAATAAGCAGTCCATCTTCAAAGCTCAAAAATAACGCATCAGAAGGCTATGATTTTATGTGGCAAGATCAGCAATTGTGGCGTATGTATAGGGCTGAAGATAGCGAACTGAATATGTCTGTATTGGTATTACAACCGGTTGGAGAGCGCTTTAAAGATCTGGCTCAAAATGTGATGGGTTATGGCCTGATTTTAGTCTTGCTCTGGTTCATCCAGTGGCTGATTTTACATTTTGCGGTAAAACGCCAATTCAAAGTGATTCATCAATTGTCCAAAGAAATTTCGGGAAAAAATGCCCATGATCTCGCCCCGATTCAGCAGCAAGTACCTGAATTAAAAGAATTACAGCCGATAGTTTGGCAATTGAATCAACTCTTACAACGGCTCAAACAATCTTTAGTGGCAGAGCAGCGCTTTACCGCTGATGCTTCACATGAATTACGCTCACCGTTATCCGCCATTCAAATGCGTTTACAGGTACTGAAACGTAAATATCCAGATTTAGCGCAGGACCTGGTCAGCATCCAAAATGATGTCAGCCGTGGGACACAAGTTTTAGAAAACCTACTTTTACTTGCACGACTCGATCCGACCAATACCAGTCAATTGCCTAAAACTGAAATAGATGTGCAGCTTGTGGTGAAGGAGGTCATTCAAGCCTTGCAACCCTTTGTGGTTGAGAAAAATATTCAGATCCAGACCCAGCTTTCGCTTAATCTTTATATTAAGGCTAATGAAAAACTGATTTTCAGTTGTCTACGCAATCTGGTGGACAATGCGATTCGTTATGCAGAGCAGGGTGGGCATGTATTTATTGATCTGCAACAAAAGCAGCAACACATCATTATCAGCATTGAAGATGATGGACAGGGCGTGACAGATGAAGTGCTACAACGACTAGGAGAGCGCTTTTATCGCGCTTTGGGAACCAAAACTCAGGGTTCAGGCTTGGGGCTTTCGATTTGTCAAAAAATCATTGAATTGCATGCAGGGGAAATTCATTTTTCTCAATCCAGTCATGGTGGATTAAAAGTCGAGCTGCAATTTCCATTCCATTTGCATCGCTAAAAAGCAGTATGTTTGAGCACATACTGCCTGTTTCCACGAATATTATTATTGGCTTGTGACTATTTTATTGGGTTTGAATCAGTTTTATTTGGTCAGAATCAGTCGATTGTTACGGGTTAAACGTAAACGATATTCTTCGCCGGCATGCATGATTCGAATTTCTCGGCCCAAGGAAAACAGGTTGTTCGAGTGCAACATCGGTAGTGAGTGTGCGACATCATTATTACGTGTAAATAGGCTAAATGGTGCGTTCATTCCTTTGGTTCCGTGGTATATAGTGAATAGTTTAAATGATAATCATTATCGAATGGACCTGTCAATGAATTATTTAAGATTTCATAAAAAACTTAAATTTGCTTACACTCTGTAATATTTCCACGCAAAAATATTTTCACGCAAAGGAGTACGGCATGTCGAAACCCACGATTCACGTTGCAATTGCAATCTTGTTGCATCAGGACAAGGTACTTGTAGGATGGCGTGAAGCAAAACAGCATCAGGGAAATAAGCATGAATTTCCAGGGGGCAAAGTTGAAGAAGGCGAAAGCCCTTTAGCCGCCTGTCGCCGTGAAATTTATGAAGAAGTGGGGATTGGTTTGCAGGATTGGCATGCTTTTGATGTGATTCGCCATGAATATGACGATGTGATCGTCAACCTGCATTTATTTCATGCCATCGTACCAAGCGCTTTACTGAATGAAATCCAGCAGCCGTGGAAATGGTATAGCCGTGATGAATTGCTTAGCTTAAATTTCCCCAAAGCCAATCAGGCCATGATCAAGCGCTTGCACTGGGCACATCAGATTAAAATTTCAGATCGGTTAAATGCATTAGATGCATTAAAACTGGATCAGCTGATGTATTGGCGTGTTGAGGGGACTCAAGCCCAGATTATTGAAATTTCAGGCTTAAGTGTTGAGCAATTATCCAAGCTGATTGTGAATATTGAGCTTTACCAGCAGTTAAATTCAATTCAGCAACAGGCCATTTCTGCCATTCACTTAAAGCAGTCGCAAGTCATGGCTTTAATGCAAGGCGATTTAATCACCGGCAAACGTTATATTGCTGCCTGTCATGATTTAGTCTCAATGAAACAGGCAGAAAAAATAGGTTGTGATGCCATTTTATTGAGTCCGGTGCTGGCGACAGAAACGCATCCAGAAGATCGGGCATTGGGATGGGAGCAGTTTAAAAATTTCGCTGCACAAGTCGAAATTCCTGTTTTTGCTTTAGGTGGCATGCAAGCCGGTGATTTGATGACGGCTCAGCAGCAGGGTGCTTATGGAATTGCAGGGATTCGGTTTTTATAACAATTTATATAACCAGAAAAGGATGTATTAAGCTCTGGAATGTTCATCTTAATACATCCAGAATTTTATAAAGCTTTCAGTGCTCTTTGCGCTTGCTGAATAGTTTTTTGATCTTTCTGCTGTTGTGCAGCTTTTAAAATGACCAGCCAAAGCTGCTTTTTCATGGCATTGCTTTGCGCATAACTCAGTCCACGTTGTGCTAAAGCTTCCGCATTTGCAGGCTTATTTTTTTTATTGGCCACCAAAGCCAAATACAAAAAAGTTTCGGCAGATTGTGGTGCCAAGCGCTGGGCCTGAAGTGCAGCCGCTTCAGCCTGATTCCATTGCCCCTGTTTATAGGCCAGTTGGGTTTGTTGCATCAATTTTTTGAATGCGGGAAGCTTACGGCCATCATCAAATTGCTGCGTTCTTTTTTGCTCAGGAACAACCACCTGCATTTTTTTACGCTGAATTTCTTCGCGTTCATAAGGGGTAATGACCACACCAGAAGGCGTTTTAATTTCCTTTTTTTCAGAAGGTGCAGGTTTTGCCGGTTCTTTGGTCTCAGGAGCTGGCAGGCTTTGACAGCCCACCAAAGCGATTAGGCCTAAACCGGTCAGCACCTGCTTATACATGTTGAATCGAACCTTCATTATGAATTGTCACCCTTAATTATTATAGCTACCGCTTGAAATGATCTGACTATTATTAGATAAGTCATGTTGCATTTCAGTTTCACTTTCACGAATATAGTTTTCAATATTATCGTTTTCTACCGGTGCGGCCTGATTGCTTTCAGTGTCAGAATTGTAAACTGGCTCGACCTGATAATGCGGTAAACCACATGCGGTTGCCTGACGCGGCACATTGCTGCGCAGGATCGGAATGTACATGGCGCCTTCACAACCTTGGGCAGATAAATAGCCACTCGCGCGGTCAATCCAATGCCATTGGACATTTTCAGTTTGGCGTAAGTTCACAGGTTTTTGGCGCAGTTGCTTCATGACATTGGTCCAAACAGGAAGGGCACCTGAAGAACCGGTTAAACCAGTGACTTTATTGTCATCCAGACCCAACCACACCACACTTAAATAATTACCCGAATAACCTGCAAACCATGAGTCACGCGTATCATTGGTGGTACCAGATTTCCCCGCCAGATTTAAATCGCTGGGTAAGGCGCTATAAGCCGAACGACCTGTACCGGAACTCATCACTTGTTGTAAGCCATAATTCAGAATATAAGCGGCAGAAGGATCAATGGTTTTTTGAACGGTCAGACCATAACGGTCCAGTAAACGTCCGTTTGCATCCACCACAGAACGGATGGATTTGATTGGATATTTAAATCCGCCCGTTGCAAAGTTGCTATAAATGCTCATCACTTCCATAGGCGACATATCAATTGCACCAAGAAAGATAGACGGATAAGTGGGAATATCTGAAGTCACACCAAATTTTTTCAGATGATTGCTAAAAGTTGAAATCCCAAATTCCTGACCTAAACGGACTGCTGAAAGGTTGTAGGAATTTGCCAAAGCTTCGGCCATTGGAATGACACCATGATCACCGCCACTATAGTTTTTAGGCGTCCAGGTTTTCCCTTCACTGGCAATATTGAGGGCGCTGTCTTCAATTGGACTTGCCCAGTTGTAACGTCCCGATTCAATGGCACTTAAATAGATAACCGGTTTGAGTAAAGAGCCCACTTGACGTTTCGCATCTAAAGCACGGTTAAAGCCGGTAAAGTCTTGTGTAGAACCCACCGCTGCAACCAGTTCGCCATTTTCAGGATGAGAAATTAAAACTGCACCTTGCAAGTCTTTTAAACGTTTAGGATTGGCATTGGCTAAACCGGAAACAGATGCCTTAAATGCCTCTTGAACTTTGGTTTGCGCAATCGGATCAAGGGTAGTGAAAATTCTTAAACCTTGATTGGTCAAATCACCTTCTTGATATTCAGTCCGCAATTGTCGACGGACAATGTCCAGGAAATCAGGGAAGCGGGCAGGACCCAAAGTCGGTTTTGCAATGACATTGAGTGGTCGTGCTACTTCTTGCTCAAACTGTTCCTGAGTCAGATAACCCATCACCAGCATATTGTTCAGGACAATGTCACGACGTCTTTTTGCACCCTCGGGGTTTCTCCAGGGATTAAACAGTGTTGGTCCTTGAACTAAACCGACCAGATACGCCTGTTGAGCAGTATTTAATTCTCTGAGCGGTAAACCAAAGTAAAACTGTGAAGCAAGACCGTAACCATTAATTGAATAACTGCCATTTTGACCCAGGTTCACTTCATTTAAATAAGCTTCCAAAATTTCATCTTTATCGTAATGCAGCTCAATTAACAGCGCCATCAAGGCTTCATTGACCTTACGTTTTAAGGTTTTTTCTGGGCTTAAATAGAAGTTTTTCACCAGTTGCTGGGTCAGGGTTGAACCCCCTTGACGCTTGCCACCCGTGACATTACTGACTAATGCACGTGCTGTACCGCGCACTGAAACCCCATGGTGGTGATAGAAATTACGGTCTTCTGTCGCAATGAGCGCTTCAATTAAAGGTTTAGGCACTTTATCCAGTTTAATCAGGACACGGTCTTCATTGTGCTGCGGGTAGATACCGCCAATCAATAAAGGCTCCAAACGCGCGATCCCGGTAGAGGATGGTTCGGTCGCACTGACTTCACCCACCTGATTATTGTTAAAAGTGACTTTTAAAACCTGTTCAGGTTCTGCGCTATCGCCAAAGTCGAAACCACGGGTATGTACATACAGTGCATCACCTGAGCTAACGTAATTTCCTGATTTGGTGTAGCTATCAGAATTTTTATAGCCAAGTAATTTCAGCTCTTGAGTAAAGTCTGTTTGATTGACCGGGGCATTGGTATAGATTTCCAAAGGACGGGCAAATACCTTTGCCGGAATATCCCAGCGCTGTCCTTCAAACTTATCCCGCACAATATTATCCATTCGTATTAAATAGATGCTAAAAGCCAAGAAAGCAGCAATGACTAATATTGAAAAAATAAGCGCTAGTAAACCAATCCCACGTTCAGACTTCATCAATTAATATAAGATCCTGATAAATTGTGCTAATCATGCGAAGCTTTTCATTTTTTTGCAATAATTAATCTGTGAATGAAGATAAAATAGGCTGATAAAAAGCTTGCTAAAGCTGTAATGAGTTATTGATTTTATAAAAGATGTTATTTTTACAGCTTGGGCTATCTTTGGAGATATTGGGCCAATTTTAAACCACCTTTCCAGAACTGAATCATTCAGCAGCGCTAAAGATCTCAAGATGCTGCTTAGAAAATGTGATCTTTATCATAACAAATCAATATTGCTCAAACTTGCAAGGATGTTTGTTGTAGTTCGTGATAAGTGTGATAAATCATTTTATATTAACTAATCGATTAATCTATATAGAGTGCTATATAGAACTTTAAAGTTTTTTAAAATGAATAGGGTTAATGCTATTATAGGCAGGAATCGTAGCGGAGCGATGACTCAGGTGCAAATTTCACATAAGACTTTTCGGAACATTGGATTAGTAGGACGTCCAGATAAATCCTCCGTCGTTGAAACTTTAAGTCTCATTCATGACCATCTTTTAAGTTTAGGGCTTCATCCTGTTTTTGATTCTCAAACGGCGGCGCTGGTTCCTTACCCAAATACGCAAACCGTTAGCCGTGCCTTACTGGGTGAAGTGGTGGATTTGGTCATTGTGGTGGGTGGCGATGGCTCTTTATTGCATGCCGCACGCGCACTGGTAAAACATAATACGCCTGTGATAGGCGTGAACCGGGGTCGTTTGGGCTTTTTAACCGATATTAAGCCGACCGAAGTTTTATTCAAGCTCGACCAGGTGTTAAAAGGCGAGTACCAGTTGGATCGCCGTTTCTTGCTGGAAATGGAAATTCGTTCCAAAGGCGAAAGTATTTATGATGCCATTGCGCTGAATGATGTGGTTTTACATTCGGGTCGATCGGTTCATATGATTGATTTCGAACTGAATATTGATGGCCAGTATGTTTATCGCCAGCATAGTGATGGCCTGATTGTTTCTACACCTACCGGTTCTACGGCATATGCCTTATCTGGTGGTGGACCGATTGTCCATCCCGGTATGGATGCTATTTCTTTAGTGCCGATGCATCCGCATACCTTGTCTTCACGTCCTATTGTGGTCGGGGGGCATAGTGAAATCAAGATTATCATTCGTGAAAATCGTGTGTTACCAATGGTCAGTGCCGATGGTCAACATAGCGTTTCACTCAATGTTGGGGATAGTTTGCATATCCGTAAACATCCATTTAAATTGAATTTACTTCATCCGCCAGGTTATGACTTCTATATGGCGTGTCGTACCAAATTGGGTTGGAATCAAGATTTTGACTCTTTACAACAGCAGGATTAAATGATGAATATTGAACAAATGCTGACCGTGCTCGATCCTGAAATTGTTTCGCGTTTAAAAACAGCAGTAGAAATTGGTAAATGGCCTAACGGTGTTGCATTAACGCGTGAACAGCGTCAGACCTGTATGCAAGCGGTATATGCATGGGAAATGAAAAATTTACCTGAAACTGAGCGCAGCGGTTATATTGACCGAGGCTCCAAAGAAGAAGATGAACATTGCGATTCGCATGTTGAAGAACCTGAATTTAAGCCGATTCGTTTTGTTTAATTATTTATTTGTAGATAAAAAAAGACACTGAAGTGTCTTTTTTTATATCTTCATTTTTTGAAGGATACGACGGTGTCCGAACATTAAACCCTCCATTTGTAGAAGCTTATTCTGTTACTTTGGTTTTGTCCTGAGACCAGAGACCAGAGAAATATTGCTTAGTAAGAGCAAAGGCACCTTGAGAACATTTGAAACATGTTCTAAATATTCTCATCACAAAACTCTTTTATTGCTGTCATGGGATGAAGGTCTTGCAAAACCATTTTTATCAAATCAAGTCTTGCCTCAAACAATTGAGAATCGCATTGCCCCGTATCCAATAAAATAAGTGGCGAATTAGATTTTAGCTTTACGATTTGCCCACAGCTCTTTTGCTTTTAACATCGCTTCATCATAAGAATCACAAGCGCGCATCGTATATAAAGCAATGCCCATGGTTTCAGTGACTGCAATTTCACCATATTCATGACTTTGCTGACCTTCCCAAACTGCTTTAAAAACTGCCAAATCCAGTTCTTCTTCAATCGGGCTACGGTTTTCAGTCAGTTTTGGTAATTCGTGCTCATATAGTTCACCATTTTTAATACCGCAAATTAAAGTTTTAGCATCAGGGTTGCGTTCAAATTCACCACCTTCACCTTTAATGACGGCACTATTTTTATAGCCTAATTTAAAAGCCGCCTGTTGGTGTGAACCTCGATAAGCAGGATGGAAGATCGCCTGTACCGTTGCTTTGGCATTGAATGGATTGATTAAACGGGCAAGGGTATGAATCGGTGAACGCAAGCCCATCACGTTACGCAAGGCAATCAAGTCACTTAAGATGGGTGAAATCGCTTCTAAAGGAATATAGGCAAAATTGCGTTGCTGTAATTGTTGTTCCACATCTGTGTCATTCTGGCAAATGGCATAACCCAGATATTCCAATACCTGTTCAGTATAAAGACGGTTAACGGTATGACCCGATGCGCCATGCATCACCACTTTATAACCATGTTGTGCCAAAGTCAGGGCAGCCAATAAAAACCATGGATAATGCTTACGCTTGCCTGCATACGACGACCAATCTAAATCGACGTCCAGGTTTTTAAAATTGAGTTGATCCCGTGTGGCTTGCACAAAACCCGCCAGCTCATCTACAGATTCTTCTTTAACACGCAACAGCATTAAGAAAGCACCAAGCTGAACATCCAGCACTTCATCTTTTAAGATCATGCTAAAGGCTTGATAGGCTTCCTCATAACTGAGTGAACGCGCACCATTTTTCCCTTTACCCACAATGCGTACGTATTGTGCAAAAGGATGTTCAAAATCTTTATAGATATTTCTTTTGGTTTGCATAAGTCTAACTTTATGGGCAAGTAAAATAAGTATGCAGGTATTTTATAAAGTTGACAGGAATATTGCAGCCTAATTCCAACAAAACTTCAGTGGTTGAGTTTAGACCAATGTCTAATAAGAAATTGATGATTATTTAGTCTAATTAACAAATAAGCGAGAACAAGCACTAAAAAATTAGGTAAAATTTAATCATATTAGACTTTTGTTGCATTCCAATCTCCTGATCTAGCGGTTTTGAATTTGGAAAAGTTCAGAATATCGTGATTTTTTAATCACCCTTGTAATACGTATTTATTGTTCAGTATTGAATGAATTCAATGCTTTGGCGCTCTTTTGCCTGGCAAAAGGGTTTTGGGCTGTTTATTTGATGAAAATAGACAAAAACTGAATATTTCTTATTTAGAAATATATCGTGAAGTAATGTCATGGCTAAAAAACCGATTTATAAGTCACTTTATTTTCAAGTGATTGTTGCCATTATTGCGGGTATCCTTGTTGGTCATTTTTCACCAAGTGGAACGCAAATAATCAATGGTGCAGAACAGTATGTTCCGGGCTTAGGTGAACAACTTAAACCTTTAGGTGATGCTTTTATTCGTTTGATTAAAATGATCATCGCGCCAGTAATCTTCTGTACAGTCGTCAGTGGTATTGCTGGTATGGAAAGCATGAAATCAGTGGGTAAAACTGGTGGTATTGCTTTACTTTACTTTGAAATTGTATCAACGATTGCCTTACTGATCGGTTTGCTTGTCATTAATGTTGCAAAACCGGGCGTAGGCATGAATATCGATGCTGCATCTTTGGATACCTCAGGTATTTCTAAATATGTAGAATCAGGTGCTTCACAATCGACGCTTGATTTCTTTATGAATATCATCCCGAATACGGTTGTGGGTGCATTCGCTGAAGGTGAAATTCTTCAAGTATTGTTATTTGCGATTCTGTTCGGTTTTGCGCTGCATAAACTGGGTGATGCAGGTAAACCGGTACTTAAATTTATCGATCAAGTCTCACACGTTTTCTTCAATATCGTAAACATGATTATGAAGTTGGCGCCGATCGGTGCGTTTGGTGCGATGGCATTTACCATTGGTAAATATGGTATTAGCAGTCTGGCGCAGCTGGGTCAATTGATCTTGTGCTTCTACGCGACCTGTTTACTGTTCATTTTCATCGTATTAGGCACAATCAGCCGTGTTTGTGGTTTTAGTATTTTAAAAATGATTCGTATGATTCGTGAAGAATTATTAATTGTTTTAGGTACCTCTTCTTCCGAGTCTGTATTGCCTCGTATGTTGAAGAAACTTGAAATTGCAGGTTGTGAAAAGTCAGTGGT
>CABFOJ010000838.1_pt1 | contig 11729 bp, 10 predicted proteins | sample 3521971 | NCBI WGS metagenome assembly CABFOJ01 (sample SAMEA5312459, study PRJEB27640) | indoor metagenome | biome: indoor environment; feature: uncontrolled; material: polymer tiles stone | place: Germany | collected 2014-07-07 | reverse complement strand
ATATATTTCATCTCTAAATCGAATAAGGCCTGATCTGTGAATACTGAACGATGAAGCTTAAATTCACCTGTTTCATAGTTTTCAACAAGTAACTCATCAATGCGATCGAGATGGCTGGTGTTAATTACAGGAATACGTGGCATGTCCGTTCTCCGACTTTCCAAATTTGGGCAAGTCCCCGAAATGTCATGAAACTGACATCTCGGTTCCTTATGATGAGGTCATTAAGCGCTTACGCGGCGGCGTTCTACTTCAGTTGATGGGGCAGTTTGAACTTCTTTCACCAGTTCAACATTAAACTGGATATGTTTGAATGCCTTGTTCAGACCACGTTTTGCAATTTCAGCCTCGTCTGTTACATCTTCAGCAGTTGCAACCAGACCTTCGCGAGTTGCGAATGCAAAGTCATCCCAAAGGTACTTGTCGCCTTCAATGTTGAATTGCGTGGTGAGTTTGCGGTAACCCGGTGCAGAAACAAAGTAATGCACATGCGAAGGGCGGTTACCGTGACGGCCCAATTTATCCAGTACAAACTGGGTTGTCCCTTCAGGTGGGCAGCCATAACCGACCGGCATGGTGGTTAAGGCCACATATTGACCCTGAGCATCGGTCAGGATGGTACGGCGCAAGTTAAAATCAGATTGTGACTTGTCGAAGAACGAGTAATTACCCAGGCTGTTGGCATGCCAGACTTCAACTTTCGCGCCTTCAATAAGGTTGCCTTGAGTATCGGTGACCGTACCTTCGATGATTAATGTATCGACTTTATCCGATTCAGAACCGTCATCCATACGGGCAAAGCCGACCGATTCAGGCGCGCCTGCTACATATAACGGACCTTCAATGGTACGTGGCGTACCACCAGTAATCCCGGCTTTGGCATCGGCTTCATCTGCACGTAAATCCAGATAGTGCTCCAGACCCAAACCCGCAGCCAATAAACCCAATTCGTTGGCTTGACCTGCATCTGTAAAATATTCCAGACCTTTCCACAATTCAGTTTGTGAAATATCCAGGTCTTCGATCGCTTGGAAAAGATCACCCAATAAACGCACAACAATCTGTTGTACACGTTCATCGACAGGTCCTGTCGCTGTGTCGACATTCATTTTTTTTACAAGTGCATCAATTTCTTGGCGATTCATACTATTGCTCCTGAAGTATGTATACATTTTTGAGTGGCAGGCTTTTTAGCATTTATTTTGGCTGGCTAAAGCTGGCTGGCCACAATCCTTGTTAATTACCCATAGGGTGTTGCTTTTGCGAAGATGGTGAATAAGTTCGCCATCTTGCATGTTTGAAACTTAACGATCATCTTCATGAATTGAAGAGGGATGACGGTTCAGCGGCATCACTTCAATATTCATATATGGATATAGCGGAAGACCTTGCAAAATGTTGTGCAGCTCTTCATTGCTCTCGACATCAAAAATACTGATGTTTGAGTACTGGCCGGTAATGCGCCAGATATGACGCCATTTACCTTGACGCTGTAAATCATGCGAATAGGCTTTTTCAACGGCTTTAATTTCGTTGGCTTTATCGCTTGGCATATCCAGCGGAATATTTACATCCATGCGTACTTGGAAAAGCATGTCTAATTCCTTTAATTACTGACGACGTAAGTTGTCAATTTTGTCTAAATCGAGTTCGATACCTAAACCAGGTACAGTGGGCAGAACCAACTCATAGTTTTGATATTGAAGCGGTGTTTTTAAAATTTCTTCAGTCAATAGCAGTGGGCCAAATAACTCTGTGCCATAGGCAAGGCTTTCGAAAGTTGAAAACACATGTGCTGAAGCAATCGTTCCGACCGGACCTTCAAGCATGGTGCCGCCATACAGGTCAATACCTGCAAGTTTGGCAATTTTCCCCACTTCACAACCTTCAATCAGACCACCTGACTGGGCAATTTTTACGGCAAATACGGATGCACCGTTGTTACGGGCAATCTGATAAGCACTCTGCGGACCGTATAATGATTCATCCGCCATAATGGCAATATCAAAGCGTCGTGTTAAACGCTGCATGGCATCCAGATTTTCAATCGCACAGGGCTGTTCAATCAGGTCAACACCGCCATCTTGTAACAACTGAATGCCTTTAACCGCTTCAAGTTCTGACCAGGCACGGTTAACATCGACACGAATCGAGATCTCTGAACCCAAAGCTTTCTTAATCGCTAAAACATGGGCAACGTCGTCTTCTACAGGGCGCGAACCGATTTTGAGTTTGAATACGTTATGACGTTTCAGCTCAATCATTTTTTTCGCTTCGGCAATGTCTTTCTCGGTATCACCTGAAGCAAGCACCCAAAGCACGGGCACGCTATCACGCAGACGGCCACCCAAAATTTCGCTCAACGGCAAACCTAGGCGTTGTGTCTGGATGTCCAGAAGTGCGGTTTGAATAGCGCATTTAGCAAAACGGTTACCGTTAATATTACGTTTAAGCGTTTTAATTATTTGAGCGACATTTAGACCTGAAATTGATTTTAGTAATGGCGCAAAATATGTTTCAATATTGGTTTTGACGCTTTCCGGACTTTCCTCACCATATCCCAATCCACCAATCGTGGTCGCTTCGCCCCAACCGGTAAAACCATCTTCAGTCGTGACTTTTACCAACACTAATGTTTGGGTTTGCATGGTTGCCACAGCCATCTTGTGCGGACGGATGGTTGGAATTTCAACAAGCAACGTTTCTATGGATTTGTACATCTTTAAGCTTCCCAATCTTGCTTTGTCTATCTCATGTGGTATACCTTAAAAGAATAAATATATACTGTCTAAGATCAAATTTGCATTTTATTATGCTTTAAAGGTATGAAGAATTATGGAACTGAGACATTTACGTTACTTTGTTGCAGTGGTTGAAGAGCAAAGTTTCACCAAAGCGGCTGAAAAACTGTTTATCGCTCAGCCACCGTTAAGCCGTCAGATACAAAACCTTGAAGCAGAGCTGGGTATTCAGCTTTTTGAGCGTGGTAGCCGGCCATTATTGACGACTGAAGCGGGTCAATTCTTTTATCAGCATGCTGTTAAACTTTTGTCTAATGCCGAAGAAATTAAGGCCATGACCCAACGGGTGGGAATGGTCGAAAAAACAGTCACCATGGGTTTTGTCGGTTCGCTGCTTTATGGTTTATTGCCGAAAATTGTCTACTTATTCCGTCAGCAGCAGTCGCATTTAAAAATTGAACTGATTGAGATGAGCACCAAAGACCAAATTCAGGCGCTCAAGGAAGGGAAAATTGATGTAGGCTTTGGTCGACTACGAATTTCGGATCCTGCAGTGAGACGGATACTTTTACGCGAAGAACCGTTAATGGTCGCGGTGCATGCCAGTCATCCACTTGCCATGCAAAAGCAGGGCGTCTTTTTGACCGATATTGTCGATGAGAACCTGTTTTTATACCCAAGTCATCCCAAACCTAATTTTTCTACCCAAGTCCGATCGCTTTTTTCGGAATACGGTCTCGATCCAAAAAGTTTAAAAGAGGTACGTGAAATTCAGCTGGCTTTAGGACTTGTTGCCGCAGGTGAAGGGATTTGCGTGGTTCCTGAAAGTGCCAAAACCATTCAGTTATCGCATTTGCACTATATTCCTTTACTCGATGATGCTGCTGTTAGTCCTATATTTCTGACGATACGCAGCATGGATGAAAGTGAAGATATCCGCTCATTATTTGACTGTATTTATCAGGTTTATGACCTTGAAGCGATTGTTTATGACCGTGCCGTGATTTAACAGGTAAAGTTCTTATCTCCCTATAATTTTTAATATTGTCCTTTTCAAATTAAACCGTGATTTTGAAATATGCCTACTGATCAAGTTGTCTATATTTGATCAGCAGGCATATTTTTTATTAGAAAAATAAAGCTCAAAAATAGAAAATAGAATTTCATAACCGGCAGCAGCCAGTTTCTAGATATCTTTAAAGTATTGTTTTATTTTTCGAAAGCCTGCAGCGAACTTTTAAGGTATGAATATATATGTAATCGGTTTTGGACAAAAAAATCACTTTGCTGCATTGTTACCTCAAATCTAAAGATTCATATGCAGGAGCGCAAAGTGGATACAAAAAAGTTGAACATAAATACTTTAGTGGATGAAGCCAAATTTACTCCTTTTCATTGGGGAGTACTGATCTGGTGCTTAATGATTATTATTTTCGACGGTTATGATTTAGTCATTTATGGCGTCGTTTTACCTATTTTAATGCAAGAGTGGGCACTTAGCACAGTACAGGCAGGTTTGCTTGCCAGTACTGCATTATTCGGCATGATGTTTGGTGCCATGAGTTTCGGCACACTTTCAGACAAGCTGGGTCGTAAAAAGACCATCATAATCTGTATCACCATTTTCAGTGGCTTTACATTTCTAGGTGCATTCGCAACGACACCGACCGAATTTGGCATATTACGATTCTTGGCCGGACTAGGTATTGGTGGGGTCATGCCAAACGTGGTTGCGCTGATGACCGAATATGCCCCTAAACGTATTCGCAGTACCTTGGTTGCCATTATGTTCAGTGGTTATGCCATTGGTGGTATGGCTTCAGCATTATTGGGTGCTTGGTTAGTACCCACTTATGGCTGGAAAATCATGTTCTATCTTGCCAGTATTCCTTTGTTTACTTTACCGTTGATTTGGAAATTTTTACCAGAATCATTGATGTTCTTGACCAAAAAAGGTGAAACAGAAAAAACCCGTGCAATTGTGAAAAAAATTGCACCTGAACAAGAGATTACTCCAGAAACGACATTTGTTCTGAATGAACCGACTGTTGGTGATGAGGCACCATTACGTGCTTTATTTCAGCAAGGCCGCATGTTCAGCACCTTAATGTTTTGGGCAGCATTCTTTATGTGCTTACTCATGGTCTATGCATTAGGCAGCTGGTTGCCAAAACTGATGATTCAGGCCGGCTACTCATTGGGTGCAAGTTTAATGTTCCTGTTTGCCTTGAATATTGGCGGCATGATCGGTGCAATTGGTGGCGGAGTTCTAGCAGATAAATTCCATTTAAAACCAGTGCTCACGACTATGTTTACGGTGGGTGCAATTGCCTTAATCCTGCTTGGTTTTAACAGCCCACAAGCGGTGCTGTATGTGCTAATTGCCATTGCGGGTGCAGCAACCATTGGTTCGCAAATTCTGCTTTATACCTTTGTTGCACAGTTTTATCCAACCGCGGTTCGCTCGACGGGTATGGGCTGGGCATCAGGAATTGGACGAATTGGTGCTATCGTTGGGCCAGTCTTGACCGGTACATTACTCACCTTTGAATTACCGCACCAAATGAACTTCCTTGCCATCGCGATTCCAGGAATTATTGCAGCCATTGCTATTTATCTGGTGAATTTAAAAGTCTCTGTCGATGCCAAAGCCCTTGTACAGCCTGGCGTTAACGCTACACCGCTAGCTAAAAAAGCGACTTCATAACCAGGCCATATTCTTTTAATAAACATAATCTCATCAATGATATACATCGCTATCGTTACGGTGGCGATGTATTGCTAGAATTTAACCGGACAATAACAAGCGAGTTTAGGATGAACACGACAGAATTAACCCAAAAATCAATCAATAAGCCAACATTCAAACGCACGCTCATGACGAGCATGATTGTCTTAAGTTTAGGGGGAGTCAGCGTAGCAGCCCAAGCCCAAACTCAACAGCAAAAAGAAATTGAGCAGCTTAGACAGGAAGTTCAAGCTTTGCGCAACATGGTTGAACAGCAAAAAGTTCAGACTATACAGACTGCAACGGCACTTGCCGAAGTTCAACGCCCCGTGCCTGTAACTAGCAATCCTGTAATGAAAACTGCCAAAGGTGCCGAGTTCAATCTGTATGGTAATGTCCGTTTTGATGCATCCTATCAAATGGAAGGCACGAGCAGAGATTTGCCCTATAACCACATTAATGCGGTTGCATTAAAGGGGAATAGTGAAAACAGTGACCGTTTAAGATCGACTTTAGCGGCAACACGTTTAGGTCTGGATTTTAAAACTCAAGCTGCTGATCAAGAGGTCAAAGGTAAAATTGAAGTCGATTTCTTAGGTGGATCTAATTTTGATAATCTGCGTATCCGTCATGCCTATGTGAACTATGGCAACTGGCTGCTAGGGCAAACCTGGTCAAATTTTGCGGTACCTGATTATATGCCGGAAAGCATTGATGCGTTGGCTTTGGTGGGTGGTGCTGTGAAACGTACGCCACAAGTACGCCATACCACTAAGTTTAGCCCACAAACTAATTTGGTTGTTGCAGCAGAAGACCCGAAAGATGGTACAGTAACTCAACGTTTACCTGCATTAACTGCACGATTAAACCATCAGTTTGCTGACAATTTCAACATCAGTGCACGTGCCATGGGGCATGAAAAACGTGTCAATAATGATGAAGAAATGGCATGGGGTGTCGGCTTAGGTGCTAAGTATGATGTGGTACCCGGAACAACCCTAAAAGCCGATTATTACCATGTCAAAGGCGATAGCAGTTTTGTTTCCTTTACCAATAGTGGCGTAGCGGTTACTAATCTGAATAATGGGGCAATTACAGCAAATAGCCGTATTGCTGCTCAAAGTGAATTTGATTCAATTACTATAGGTTTGACCCAACAGTTTAATGAAAAACTACGCGGTACCGTAGGATATGGTTATATGACTTTTGATGAAGATCAAAACTATATTGATGCTCTTGCAGATAAAACCAAAGCCAATAAAGACTTATGGCAGGCGTGGGCAAATGTATTCTATAGCCCAACCAAGCCTTTAAGTTTTGGTCTGGAATATGTTTATGGTGAGCGTACAGCTTTAGAAGCAGCAACCAATGGCAGTAAAACAGGTGAAGACAACCGCATAAATGCTGTAGCCATCTATAACTTTTAATTTTTTATAATGACTAATAACAAAGCCTCTATTTGAAAATAGGGGCTTTGTTATATGAAGCATTTTTTAGATTTTATCTATCCATTAAAATTATTCTGTGACTTCAACCGTCAAGCCATAAGTAAAGTTTTCTGTGGCCGGTTTCTTTTTGGCATCTGCATTGGCTTCCGGATAAGACGCGGTAATTAAATAAATACCAGCTTGATCTAATTTAATCTCTACTTCGCCTTTAGCATTGGTTTTTACATGCGGCTGTTCACGTTTTGCATTTGGCTCATAACTGCTGGCACCTTTAAACACATCAATTTCAAGATTCGGAACAGGCTTTCCATCCAGCAAAACCTGTGCTTTTAATGATTCACCTGCATATAACTCATTTGGATGAGTCAGTAACTTGAACTCAAAGCCTTTCTTGCTGGGTGCTGGAAGCGCAGAAGGTTTGCCTTTGGTCACATAACTTTCCGCAATAAAGTGGTTAGTCACTTCAAGCGTTTTCGCATTTGCAGGCACTTGATCGGCAGCAATGACACGTGGTGGCTGATTATTGACAGGTGCCTTTTGAGTGCTTGCTGTTTCAGCAGGTTTAGTTGCAGGCGCCTGCATTGGGGCACGAACCGGGCGAACACGTAACCAGCGACCATCAACCAGGGCATATTTACCACTATTACCCAGCGCATCTTGAGTGCGGATACGGTAAGTACCGTCTTGAGGCAAATCAAATTCCGCAATATTAAAGCGTTTTAATGAGGCTGCTGCATTGATCGGTTTTTGTTGACCATCAGGTTCGGTCACGACATAAGTGGTTTTAAAGTTATTCCCCGCAACAAAAAACTTCTCGACCGTAATCGCACTTTGGAAACTGATACTTTGCGCGGCCTTGGTATCAAAGACTTCAGGCAGCAGAAAAGGACTCATGGTATGCGCGTGACTGAGTACGGGGAGTGATGTCAGTAAAGCAATTTTTAGCAAGTTATTCATTGTTGGATACTCCAGATCAACTTTATTTAATAGAATGCACGTAATCTACTTGATAACTACTATCATTATCAATAATATTCATTAAAAATAATCTGGAGAATCAGCATGTCATTTGCTGTTAGAAATTTTTATCCGATCCGCAAGGCATTCCGTCTCTCACCCTTGGTGATGGCGCTGGCACTGATTTCTCCATTTCACGCAAATGCGGCTGAGCAAAGTGAAAAAATAGAGCAGTCTGAAAATATTGCGACACAAACCCATCGTTTCCATCGAGACCATATTTTAGGTACCTCTTTAGATGTGGTGGTTCAGGGTGCTTCTAAACAAGAGGCAAAACGCGCTGTAGATGCCATTCAAAAAGAAATTAGCCAGCTCGATAAGATTCTATCGACCTGGCGTGATGACAGTGAAATCTCTGCTTTAAATAACAATAAGCAGGGCAATGTTTCAGCTGAACTTTTTGAAGTGATTGCGGCCTGTGAAAACTGGCGGGATAAAACCTGTGGCGCTTTCGATGCTCGCTTGGGGCAACTGATTACTTTGTGGGAACAATCGCACGGTGTAGTCAAGCTGGATGAAGCGACCCGTGCCCAAGTTTTAAACCAGTTAAAAGCTGACAGCGTAAAACTGGATGCAGAACAACACAACATTGCGATGGATGATGCAGTGAAATTTGCACCTGATGCTTATGCCAAGGGTTACATTATTGACCGTGCACTGGTAGCAGCACGTCAAGCTGTGCCAAGTATTGAAGGTCTGTTGGTGGATATTGGCGGTGACATCCGAGTTTGGGGTAATGCACCTCAAAAAGAGGGTTGGAACATTGGCGTTCAAGATGCCTTTGACCCTGCCGATAACAGTGCACCACAACAGGTTCTAAATTTAAAAGATCAGGCCATTGCCGTAAGTGGTCAAGGTTACCGCAGTCTTGCCGGACAAATCCATTTGCTTGACCCGAAAACGGGCATGCCTTTACAGCAAGTGGAACAGTGCGTGGTGGTCGGAAGCTGTGCTGCAGATGCAGATGCTTTAGCGACCGCCTTAGCCGCAATGACCCCATCTGAAGGTTTAGAGCTGATTGAAGCACTGATGGGTTATGAAGCTAAAGTCACCTTGACGGATGGACAGGTGTATCAGAGTTCGGGCTGGAACAGTCTGATTCAAACGCCTCAACATGCAGAAATGCGAACTGTCGCGGCGGGGCAATCCTCTGCAAAATGGCCAGCAGGTTATCAAGCCATTATTGACCTGACGATTCCTAAAATTGCGGTTGAAAAATACCGTGCCCCCTATGTTTCGGTTTGGGTGACCGATGCCAATAAAAAAATTGTCCGTACCTTGGCGGTGTGGGGCAAAGACGAGAAATGGATTAACTCGAACTATGTCTGGTATCGCCGTTATGGACGTCAAATGCCAAACCTGGATGCCGTAGCGAAACCTTCACGTCAACCGGGTCATTATAAGTTGGCTTGGGACGGTAAAGATGAAACCGGTAAAGCGGTCGCAGCAGGTCAGTACCTGATTCATATTGAAACTTCGCGTGAGCATGGTGAACATTCTTATCAAACATTCAATCTGGATGTCAAAGCCAAAGGCTCAAACCAGACGCTACCTGCGCAAAAAGAAATAGGTACCGTGCAACTCAACTTTCAAAAAGTGAACTAAGGTCGAATACGTGTATCAACGTCGTGATTTTTACCGCCATGCACGCTATGTGCATGGCTGGCTTTCAGCTTTTGCATTTATCACTTTACTGTTTTTTTCTGTGACGGGCTTGTTGCTGAATCATCCTGAATGGTTTGAACCGGCTCAAACAGAAGAAACGGCTAAATTGACTTTGCCCGAGTCCGTTTTAAAGTCGATTAAACAGCAGGAAAACCCAAGTGATGCTATTTTGACGTATGTCCGCCAACAGCAAAATCTGGTGGGACGATACCAAAGCAGTGAAGTCATGGACAATGAAGTGATGATTCGCCTGGAAAGTCCAGCCGGAGCGACCGATATTTTTGTGATGGCGGATACCGGTGAAACGGAAATTACCCAAAAACCGGCGTCTACAGTCTCGATGCTGAATGATTTACACCGTGGCAAAAATTCAGGTCTGGGGTGGAGCTGGCTGATTGATATCAGCGCGATTATTTATATTGTTCTATCATTAGCGGGCTATATTCTGTTCTTAAGCATTAAAACCCGACTCGTCACCCATCTTGTGCTTACAGCAGTCAGTCTGGCGATGATTATTTTGCTGATCTGGTCTGCGGTATAGGTAACTCATCTAATGACACATTCTGTTGCTGTGGTTTTAATTGCACTCGCCATTTTATTACTCATTTATGCGGTGATTATTGCTTACTTGATTTTAATTAAAGTTAAGCAAAAACAAGAAGTGACATTGAATCAAAATGATTATTTGGTTGTTTTTGCAAGTCAGTCGGGGCAGGCAGAAAATCTTGCTTGGCAGACCGCACAGCAGTTACAGGAGGTTGGACAAAGCGTCACAGTGACCGATATTCAATATTTGACTGTTGAACAATTACTGCAAGCCGACAAAGTCTTATGGTTTGTAAGCACCTATGGTGAAGGCGATGCACCCGATACTGCTCGAATGGCCATAAAGAATATCTTTAGCGAACCGGCTGTAGACCTTTCCCATCAGTCCTATGCCATTTTAGCTTTGGGTGATAAGCGCTATTCCAATTTTTGTCAGTTTGGACAGCTTTTAAATCAACATTTGCAGCAGCATCAGGCACAAGCTTTATTTGAAATGGTCTGTGTCGATCATTTGAAGCAGGCTGATGTAGATCTCTGGACACAACGTTTAGAACAGCTCACGCAGCGACAGTTAACAGCTGTTGAACCAGCGCAAAACTGGCATGCCTTTATCCTGAAAAATCGGCTGTGTTTAAATCGCGGTAGCCAAGGCAATCCGATTTATCAAATTCAATTGTCTTATGCCGAAAAACTTACATGGTCATCAGGCGATATTATGCAAGTTCAATGCGGCAATCGGCTTGAAGATATACAGGCATTTTTGCAAGCACAGCAACAATCAGTGAATGACGATTTATTAGCGGCATTGCAGTTTAAGAATTTAAGACAATTTCCTGAACAATTACCGAATCAATCCTTTGAAGATTGGGTTCGACGCTTTGATGATTTGGCTATGCGAGAATATTCAATTGCCAGCATTCCTGAACAAGGATGCGTTGAGTTAGTCATTAGACAGGAAAAAACCGCAATGGGTTTAGGTCTAGGTTCTGGATGGTTAACTGAATACGCCGTGCTTGAACAAACGGTTATTGCAAAAATCCGCTCCAATCCTGCATTTCATTTAAAAGCTTCACCTCAGCCTTTAATTCTAATTGGCAATGGAACGGGAATCGCGGGTCTAGTCGCTCATTTAGCGCAAAGACAGCAATGCGGCGATCCGCAAAACTGGCTGATTTTCGGTGAACGACAGCAGCAGTTTGACCATCTGTATAAAGACCAGATTCGACTGTGGCAAGCGCAAGGTTTGCTGCCTGAGGTCGATTATGCTTTTTCCCGTGATCAAGCTGAAAAAATCTATGTACAACATATCTTGCAGCAAAAATCTGAACAGCTTTTGAGATGGATTGAAGCGGGTGCAGCAATATATGTCTGTGGCAGTTTAAAAGGTATGGCGCAAGAAGTTGAGCAGACTTTATTCAATATTTTAGGGGCTGAACAATTAAAGCAACTGAGAATAGAAGGGCGTTATCAACGAGATGTCTATTAAAAGTGATATTTATTTATTGAGCTAAATTGCGCATAAAAAAGGGCATGTTTACATGCGCTTAAATTATTCACCCCTAAAACTGTGATCAGCTTTAAGGG
>CABFOJ010001546.1_pt1 | contig 11887 bp, 10 predicted proteins | sample 3521971 | NCBI WGS metagenome assembly CABFOJ01 (sample SAMEA5312459, study PRJEB27640) | indoor metagenome | biome: indoor environment; feature: uncontrolled; material: polymer tiles stone | place: Germany | collected 2014-07-07 | reverse complement strand
CGCAGAAAACCAGCATGAATCGGTCAGCTTCAGTCATGCACTATTGGCGAAAACTGAAAAAATCAAACTGATTGCAGCAATTTTACCGGGACCTTGGAAACCTGCTCTGGCAGCAAAACAGTTGGCCAGCATTAATCAAATGACCAATGGCCGTATCGCGATTAACGTGGTCAGTGGCTGGTTCCGTGGTGAATTTGATGCAATTGGCGAAGAATGGCCAGAACACGATCAGCGTTATGCCCGTTCCGAAGAATTTATTCGCAGCTTACGTGGCATTTGGAATACAGATCACTTTAATTTTGATGGCAAGTTCTATCAGTTTAAAGATTACACGCTACGTCCACAGCCACTGCCAAACAAGCCGGTTGAGATTTTCCAGGGTGGCAGCTCACGTGCAGCACGTGATATGGCAGCAAGCGTATCCGATTGGTACTTCACCAACGGCAACACGCCTGAAGAGCTGAAAAAACAGATTGATGACATTCGTGAAAAAGCCAGAGCCAACAATCATCAGGTAAAAATTGGCGTCAATGCCTTCATCATTGCCCGTGATACCGAAGAAGAAGCCAAAGCCGTGCTGCAAGAAATCATCGACAAAGCCAACATCAAGGCGGTAAAAAACTTTGGCGATGCCACCCGCGAAGCCGGTGCATCCACTGCTGAAGGTGAAGGCAACTGGGCAAAATCAAGCTTTGAAGATTTGGTGCAGTATAACGATGGCTTTAAAACCAACCTGATTGGTACACCGCAGCAAATTGCTGAACGTATTTTTGTATTGAAAAATATCGGTGTGGACTTAGTGCTTTCTGGCTTCTTGCACTGTATTGAAGAAGTGGAATATTTTGGTCAGAAGGTCTTGCCTTTGGTACGTGAACTCGAAGCAAAGCAGGCCGAACAGCTGCAGGCAAAATCTGCTTAAGGCCATCACATTATAATAATAATACTTTACCCCACTTCATCCCCTCAGGACTCGGCCTGAGGGTTTTTTTTATGCAAATACAGTAGTCAGATTCCAGATTGCTCCTTACAATCGAAGTCATCTGAATAAGGAAAATGTCAATGTATACAGGTATTGTTCAAGGCTTAGAAAAAATCATTGAGATTCAAAAAGGTGATGGTTTTATTACCATTGTGGTGAGCAACCAGCATCACTTTTTTGCCGATGTCTTTATTGGTGCAAGTGTTGCCATCAATGGCGTATGCCTGACAGTCACCACCATTGATGCCGCACTGAATCAAATTCATTTTGATATTTCTGATGTCACTTTGGCACTCACCACTTTAAAGAATTTAAAAGTCGGTGATGCGGTCAATATTGAACGCTCTGCCAAAGTCGGTGCAGAAAATGGCGGGCATAACCTGTATGGACACATCGAAGGCACTGCAATTGTTAAAGCCCTTGAACAGCGCGGTGAGACTTTCCATATAGATCTTCAAATTCCAGACGGTAATATCAAATATTTCTTTTTAAAAGGTTTTATAGGACTAAATGGTTGCAGCCTCACCATCAACCGTGTTGACCGTGAAATGAGTGAAATCTCGATTGATTTGATTCCTGAAACGCTGCGCTTAACCACATGGAAAGATGCCAAAGTTGGTGATGAAGTAAATTACGAAATTGACCAAATGACTCGAACCTTGGTGGATACCCTGGAAAATATTCATCAGCGTTAAGCTTTCTTGTCTTAGTTTGATTTGCTTCGAGTCATAAAAAAGCCTTTATCTAAAGGCTTTTTTAGTTTTGGATAGGGCGCTACATCAAGAATAAAAACTTGGATCAGGCACTTTGCCGGTCAACACCCACTCGCCCACTTCCTGATATTTATAGTCAATCGGGTCATGCAGCGTTTGGGTACGGACATTACGCCAGAAACGGTCTAGATTCAGTTTGGCTGTGGTCGCACGTGCACCCATCACCTGGAAAATATTTTGCGTGATATATAGCGAAGTATTGGTTGCAGCAATTTTTGCAGTGGCAATAGCAATACTGACTTCACCGCGTTGCTCGGCTGTTAAGTCCTCGCCGATATCCCAGGCTTTCTGCAAAGTCTCTACCGCTTTATTGGCCAGTAAACGCACCCCTTCCAGTTGCACATAAAACTCGGCAAAGTGTTTTTGCGTGAATGGATCATTGACTGCATTTTCAGCCAAAGATTTTGACCAGGCTTTCTGGCTTTGTACCGTTTGCTTGGCCGTTTCAAAAGCACCTTCGGCTACGCCCAAGAACATATGCACAAAGATTAACTGTGCCACCAAAGGGCGTAAGCTCGAATACGGCGTACTCAGCGGTCCCGGATTGAGCAGCAATTCATCTTCTTGAATTTTGACCTGTTCGAAATGACTGCTGCCACTGTCGGTTTGGCGTTGTCCCATATTGTTCCAGTCACCCAAGAAACTTACCCCGTCACGCGCAGTCGGAATCACGCCAATCAGTAATTTTCCATCATCGTTATAACCTGAGCAAAGCAGGACATCTGAATCTATGGAACCTGAACAAAAGCTTTTATCGCCATGAAAGATATATTCATGTTCAGAGACTTTCACTGCTGTGGTGCGTCGGTCCAGCGGATTTAAAGTATTGCCCCAAAACAGGTTTTCTTGAGCAGTTTTTTCAAACCATTTTCCATATTGTTCAGGTTGTGAAAACAGTTGTACCGTTGCAATCAGTAAATGATGAAAACCATAAACATGCGCGAGTGAGCTATCGACTTGAGCAATGGTCTGAATGGTTTGAAAAATTGTTTTCCACTGTGCCCCTTGCCCGCCATATTGGGTTGGAATAGACAGACCCAATAAGCCACTTTGACGAATTAAATCACGCTCGAATTTTGGGTTGCCGCCCTGCTTGTCACGTTCTGCAGCAGTGGTTGCAAACTGTTCGGCCAGTTGTCGGGCGATCTCAATCGGCTGAGCTGAGGTTAAGGAGGTTGAAGCATTCATAATATTGTCTGATTATTCCTGTATTTTTAGCTTAGCAGATGATGTTTTGCTGCTTTATCTCAATGCCTGAAGTGCTTATACGCAAAATAAAAATACCGCCTGCAAAATACAGGCGGTATGAATAAAATGACTTACTTGTCGGGGTAGACGGTCGCAATCAGATTGTCCACCACTTGTGGATCTGCCAAGGTTGAAGTATCACCCAAAGTATCCAGTTCATTGGCGGCAATCTTTCTTAAAATGCGGCGCATGATTTTACCGGAACGGGTTTTCGGTAAAGCGGGCGCCCAATACAAAGCGTCCGGTGTAGCGACAGGTCCTAATACCTTGCGTACCCAGTTGACCAGTTCTTTACGCAGCTCGTCAGATTCCTCAAAATCGGCCTGCAAGGTCACAAATGCACAGATACCCTGACCCTTAATATCATGTGGCATGCCGACCACGGCAGCTTCTGCAACATGCTCATGCGCCACCAGGGCACTTTCCACTTCTGCCGTGCCTAAACGGTGCCCGGAAACATTTAGTACATCATCGACACGTCCGGTAATCCAGTAATAGCCATCCCGGTCACGGCGTGCGCCATCTCCGGTAAAATAAGTCCCCGGATAAGTCGAGAAATAGGCTTCAATAAAACGTTCAGGATCGCCCCAGATGGTGCGCATCTGACCCGGCCAGGAATCCTTGATAATCAGGTTCCCTTCCGCTTCGCCTTCCAGCTCTTTCCCTTCAGCATCGACAATAGCGGGTTGTATGCCAAATAATGGACGGGTAGCCGAACCCGGTTTTAAATCGGTAGCACCCGGTAAGGGTGAAATTAAAATCCCGCCTGTTTCTGTTTGCCACCAGGTATCGACAATTGGACAACGGCTTTCACCGACCACGGTGTAATACCAGTTCCAGGCTTCCGGATTAATCGGCTCACCGACAGATCCGATTAAGCGCAAGCTGCTGCGGTCGCTTTCGCGGACAAAGGCATCACCTTCACGCATCATGGCGCGAATCGCGGTTGGGGCGGTATAGAGGATGGTGACATTGTGCTTGTCGACAATATGACCGGTACGTGCCCAGGTCGGATATTGCGGTACACCTTCAAACATCACCGTGGTGGTGCCGTTCGATAATGGCCCGTACAGCACATAGGAATGCCCGGTAATCCAGCCGACATCTGCAGTACACCAGAACACATCATCCTGCTTGATATCAAAGACTTCACGGAAAGTCGAGTTCACATAAGTCAGATAGCCACCGGTGCTATGCAGCACGCCTTTGGGCTTGCCGGTTGAACCCGAGGTATACAGGATAAATAAAGGATCTTCGGCATTCATCGGTTCAGGCGGGCAGATTTCATTGACCGACATGATTTCCATGTGATACCACAGGTCACGCCCCTCTTTGAGTTGAACCGGATTGCCAGTACGGTGCACCACAATCACATTTTGAACGGACTCGGTTCCTTGCACGTTAAGTGCCGCATCAACATTTTCTTTCAGTGGGATCGGCTTGCCGCCACGCATGCCTGAATCGGCAGTAATCACGATTTTCGCCTGGCTGTCTTCAATCCGGCTGGCCAGTGAGTCGGGAGAAAAACCGCCAAAAACCACACAATGCACTGCACCAATTCGTGCGCAAGCCAGCATGGAAATGGCCGCTTCGGAGATCATCGGCATATACAGCACTACGCGGTCGCCTTTGGTCACGCCATGTTTTTTGAGGACATTGGCAAAACGGCAGACTTCATCATGCAGTTCTTTAAAGGAAATAATTTTATGCCGTGAAGGATGATCGCCCTCCCAAATAATCGCTGGCTTATGCGGATGTTCTTTTAAATGACGGTCCAGACAATTGGCACTCAGGTTCAGCTGTCCATCGGCAAACCATTCGATCTTGAAATTATCCTTGTCGAAACTGGTATTTTTGACTTGGCTAAAAGGTTTAATCCAGTCCAGTTTGTTGGCCTGTTCTGCCCAATATTCATCAGGCTGATCAATGGATTTCTGATAACGCTCGAAATATTCAGACTCATTGGTGCGAGCGGTTTTTTTAAATTCTTCTGGTACAGGATAGATCTCTTTCATAGGTACTTCCTTGCTCTTTTCATCTCATCACGAGATGCCATGCCACGTTCTTGATTTTATTAACTGCATATCCACAGTATGACGATTATTTTTCAACCGCTTCAATCATGCTTTGGTCGTAGTTTGTTTATACAATTTAAAACACAGACTGCTTATCGTATACAACAAAAAAAATGATCTTGTTCGTATCTGATCTGTTCATTTGATCTTATAATTTAACAAGAAAATGCTTTCACTGCTTTACGACAACCTCCATTTTCTTACCCCATTCTTATCCGGAAAAGCATATGAACCCGCAAGACTCATCTCCTTTTTTTTCCCGACCTCACCCGGTCAAGGCAGATAATCCGCTCTCTCCAGAAGGGCGTTTCGGTCGTTTGAGTTCAATTGGCTGGTATGGCTTTGTCCATTTAATTACCTTCTTTGCCACCATTGCACTGAGCCTGACCATGGGTCTTTTCAACCTGAATACCCTGTCGGTGGACAATCAGTTTGTGAATACCTTAACCGGAATCGCAGGCCTCGGCTTCGTAGTGATTTTGGTGCTGTATATCTATTTCCTGATCGTGATTACGGTACGCCGTTTGCATGACCTGAACCGCACTGGCTGGCTGATTTTGCTGTTTCTGGTGCCACTGCTAAATATTTTTATGGGTTTGTACCTGCTTTTGGGTTCGGGTACAAAAGGCATCAATAACTATGGCTTGCCGCGTGAAACACCGGTCTGGGAAAAAATATTGGCCTGGTTGATGATTATCATCACGGTGTTAAGTTTCCTGGCTTCAGGCAGCATCGTGTCGTATATGTTTGGTGCCGGTGAACTGGAAATGCCACAAGAAGTGATCCAAAAAGGCACTCAATACTTTTAAACAGGCTGACAGTTTTTTCACAAAACTAGTGGGAATGCCACATATTGCTGGTTAAATTATTGCTGAGTTTCAGGCAAAATAGCGCATAATTTTTATGATTCGGAAAACCAGTGGCTGAACAAAACAATGCCTTGAGTGAAGTGACCCAAGGCACCTCAGACCTGTTGCACGAAGCAGGCGAAAAAACAGCACAAACCGTGCTTGAACACACCACAAAATACAATGATGCCTATTCGACCATCGATAAATTTGTCGAGGCATTCTGGGAACGTTTACCCTATATCTGTATTGCACTTGTGGTGTTTACGATTTTCTATTTACTGTCAAAACTGTTTAAATTTTTTGTCCGTAAAGCTTTAACAGACCGCACCTATACCAAACAGAATCTGGTTCTGGTACTCAACCGGGTGGGCAGTTCAGTCATTGTTTTCTTTGGTTTCCTAATTGCCATGGTCATTGCCATTCCGGGATTCACCCCGGGTCAGCTCATGAGCGCGTTGGGGATTGGTTCGGTAGCGATCGGTTTCGCGTTCAAGGACATTTTCCAGAACCTGCTTTCCGGCATTCTGATTTTGCTGGGCGAACCGTTCAAGATTGGTGATGACATTATCGTATCGGGCATGGAAGGTACGGTGGAAGATATCCAGATTCGCGCAACTTTCTTACGTTCACCCGACGGACGTCGTATCGTCATTCCAAATGCAACCGTTTATACCAGCGCAGTGACTGTGAATACGGCTTATACCCGTCGCCGCTGTGAATTTGCTGTAGGGATTGGCTATGAAGATGACATCCAAAAAGCCAAAGATATTATTATTGCCATTCTGGATAAAGATCCAACAATCCTGAGCCAGCCTGCATTTAGCGTGAATGTAATCGCACTGGCTGACTTCTCGATTACTTTAAAAGCGTTCTGGTGGGTCGATACAACTGAAACAGGCATGGGAACGTCGATCAGTGCCGTACAGGAACGGGTGATTCAGGCCTTTGCCGAACATAATATTTCTATTCCTTATCCAGTACAGGAAGTCAAAGTCTATCGTGGTGAAGGCCATGAAGATGCCTCAGCCCGCGCTAAACAGCCGACCTAAAACATAAGAAATGGCCGTCTCAGTACGCAGAATACGGTTGCCGAGGCTGACTGCCTGGCAGCCGTTTTTTATCAGTAAATCGACCTCATAAGGAATAAAACCGCCTTCGGGTCCAATCACAATCGTACATGGATGATCAATTGCAAACGGCATTTTCATGTCCGCATAAGGATGGGCCACATAAGCCGGACGCTCCGCTGTAACTAAACTGGGCAGCACATCTTCTACAAAAGGTTTAAAGCGTTTATAGATTTCAATTTTGGGTGCAATCGTATCCCCGGCTTGTTCCAGACCCAGCGTTACATATTGATCTAACTGCTGTAAAAATGGCGTTTGCCAATAGCTTTTATCGACTCGATAGCTGTGCAAAAGAATAATTTTCTCTACACCCAGCGTGACACTGTCCATAATTAAACGGCGTAGCACTTTAGGACGTGGCATGGCCACAATTAAAGTCACCGCTAGTTTCACCGGAACAGCTTCTTCTTTGACTGCTTTTAATTTGATGACTTGTTCGGTCACTTCGACAACTTCGGTCAGGTAACGTTTACCCTCGCGAATCCCCACTTTTAGGCTGTCACCCACGTGCACATCAACATGCTGTTTTAAATGTTCAAGCTGACGTTTCGAGCTAATCGACCAGATTTCTGTTTCAGTTTGGCGTGGGTCAAGAAGGACGATGTTCATAAAATCCTGTACTAAAAAAATATGCAATCATTCGATACACGGAAGGCGACATGGAGATCGCCCGCAGTGCTGAGGTACAGGAGGTACCTCAGCACTGCAAAAGATTTTTGTTACTTTTAATCTTTTAAAAGTAAAAAGATCTACACGAAAAAAATAGGAACTTAACCAGAATTTTGAGGTAGTGAATGCTCTAATTCCAAATTATTTTTAAAGATACTGATCAATCACCGCAATATGCTTTGCTAACGAGCCTGTATTTTTAAGCATGATTTGCTGTGCCTGCTGGTTCAGTTGCTCTGCAGCCACCTGATCATTTAACAGTTCAATTAAAACTGTTGCCGCCTGCTCTGCATCATTTACAACTTTTACTCCATTCACTGCGACAAACTCATCAACAATGGTCTGGAAGTTAAAGTAATTTTTACCTAAAACCGTCGGCACATTTAATGCAACCGGCTCTAAAATATTATGCCCACCGCCCGGTTCATTCAATGAACCGCCCACAAAGCAGACTTGGCTTAAGGCGTACCACAACCACATCTCACCCATACTATCGGCTAGGTACACTTGGGTATGCGGCTCAATAACTTCACCTAAACTGCGACGTTGAGTATTTAAATCTAAGTCTTGTGCACCCTGAAACACCTCATCAAAACGTTCCGGATGACGCGGCACTACAATACAGACCAACTTAGGATCAGCCTCTAAAGCAGCTTTTAAAGCACTCAGAATTTCTTTTTCTTCAGGAGCATGAGTACTGGCCAGCGTAATAACTTTATGACCTGCTAAAGACCATTGCTGTTTTAACTGAGCTGCCTGCTGGATAAAGTGCTCGGGCGCAATAATATCAAATTTGATATTGCCCAAAACCTGTGTTTTTTCGGCTGCTATTCCTAACTGGATATAACGTTGCTGGGTGGCAATATCCTGTGCCAAAAGACCAGTTAAATTCTTGAGCATGCCTCTAGTCAAACCTTTGACCTTGGCATAACCTTTGGCAGATTTTTCAGACAGACGCGCATTCAACAATACACTTGGTATATTGAACTGAGGTGCCTGATCCAGCAGATTCGGCCAAAGCTCGGTTTCCATCAGCAATAAAAGTTTCGGCTGATATTTTTGATAAAATTCACGAATTAAAGTTTTCTGGTCAGCAGGCAAATACACGGCTTGAAACAAATCGAGATAAGGCGCTTTTAAAAAAAGTGATTTAGCGCGTGCCTGACCGGTTTTGGTGGTATTGGTGACCAGCACCGGATGGCCAAGTTTTAAATAATGTTCAATTAACGGTTGGGCAGCATTGGTTTCACCCACCGACACCACATGAAACCAGATGGCATGCAGGTTTTTGGGTGGCTGAAACGGGCCGAAACGTTCTGTCAGTTCTTGTTGTAATTGTTCAGGATCGGTCGCACGTTTACGGATACGCGATTGATATAAGGGTTTAACCAGCGCCAAGGCTGCGTTATACCAAAATGGAGTGGCCACATTGCGCCCCTGTCCAAAGATTCAATGGGCAGAATATAGCAGAGCCACATCAACATGTTAATCAATGTGGCTCATTTTTAGATTATTCTACTGTAGTTAAAGCTTCTGCTTCAGCCAATGTCGGATAATCAATATAGCCTTCCGCGACATTGGTTCCGATCATATTTTCCAGCTTCAGTTCATTCAGCGGCGCATCTTCGAGCAGACGTTCGTATAGATCCGGATTGGCAATATACGCCTTACCAAAAGCCACCGCATCAGCCTTGCCTGAAGCCAGTAATTCAATGGCATCTTCACGACTTAGTTGCATATTGGCAATATAAGGCACTCCATTTGAGCGCTGTTTCATATATTCAGAAATACTGTCTTCTGCCAGATATTCACGGGTAAAGAAGAAGGCAATCTTGCGCTTACCCAGCTGCTCCATGGCATAGCCAAATGTTTCACGTGGATCATTGTCGCCCATGTCATGGTCATCACAACGCGGTGCAAAATGCACCCCTACACGATCTGCGCCCCATACTTCAATCAGTGCATCAGTTGCTTCTAGCAGAAAACGTGTACGATTTTCCACTGAACCGCCGTATTCATCTTCACGCTGATTGGTTTTGCTTTGCAAGAACTGGTCAATCAGATAACCATTGGCAGCATGTAATTCAACACCATCAAAACCGGCTTCTTTAGCACGAATCGCGGCTTGCTTATATTGCTCGGTAATGGCATGAATTTCCGAAATTTCCAGCGGACGCGGCAACACATAAGGACGTTTTGGACGTAACAAGCTGACATGACCCGCCTGTTGTACTGCACTTGCAGAGACTGGTGTTTCACCATTTAACAGATCCGGATGCGATACACGACCAACATGCCAAAGCTGGGCAATAATCAGACCGCCCTTCTCATGAACCGCTTGAGTGACCTTTTTCCAGCCTTCGACCTGAGCATCGGTAAACAATCCTGGAGTATTCAAATAGCCATTGGCTTCTTCAGAAATCACTGTGGCTTCAGAAATAATCAGGCCAGCACTTGCACGTTGCGCATAGTACTCAACCATCATTGGGGTTGGAACGCGATCAGCAGTTGCGCGGTTACGGGTCAGCGGCGCCATGATGACACGGTTTTTAAGCTCTAACGCACCGAGCGTTAAAGGAGAATTTAATTCAGCCATCGTTACTCCCACCTGTTAAAGGTGTTGTTGTAGGTGTTCGATAAATTGCTGAATCAACGCTTCATTGCGAGAAAAATAAGACCATTGTCCATATTTTTCCACTTGAATTAAACCGGCCTGCTGTAAAACGGACAAATGGTTCGACATCGTCGATTGCGATACATTTCCCAACCGTTCGATATGACCTGCACATACGCCGCGTCTAAAGTCACCACATTCGTCACTCGATAAAAATTGTTCCGGTTTTTTTAACCATTCCAAAATTTGGCGACGCGTTGGATTAGCCAAGGCTTTAAAAATTAAATCTATATCCATACTCAAGACACGTTTAATGGGCAACAAAGCGTTGTCAGCTTGTTTTACTTAATATATCGCATTTTTTCGATTTTAATATCGATTTTTTTAGATATATTGTAAAATAACTGATAACCCTTTGCTTTCATTCATCATTTAAATTACAAACCTTGTTTTAAGCTTGCTTCAATAAACTTATCAAGGTCACCATCTAGTACTGCACCTGTGTTGGAGTTTTCAACACCCGTACGTAAGTCTTTAATACGCGAGTCATCCAATACATAAGAACGAATCTGACTGCCCCAACCAATATCCGACTTCGAGTCTTCAAGTGCTTGAGCCGCTTCGTTACGCTTGCTCATTTCCAACTCATACAACTTCGCACGTAACTGTTTCCAAGCATGGTCACGGTTGGCATGTTGTGAACGTTGGTTCTGACACGCCACCACAATCCCTGTTGGCGCGTGGGTTAAACGTACCGCAGAGTCTGTTTTGTTAATGTGCTGACCACCTGCACCAGAAGCACGATAGGTATCGGTACGCACGTCAGATGGGTTGATATCAATTTCAATGTTGTCATCGACTTCTGGCGAGACAAACACAGCAGAAAATGACGTATGACGGCGGTTACCCGAGTCAAATGGCGATTTACGCACTAAGCGATGCACGCCCGATTCGGTACGCAACCAGCCATAGGCATACTCACCTTCCACACGAATCGTTGCTGACTTAATCCCAGCCACATCGCCGTCTGATTCTTCCATCAATTCAGCCTTAAAACCATGACGTTCAATCCAGCGCATATACATACGCAGTAGCATTGAAGCCCAGTCTTGTGCTTCTGTCCCACCTGAACCAGCTTGAATTTCCACATAACATGGATTTGGGTCCATTGGGTTACTGAACATACGGCGGAATTCAAGCTTCGCCAACTCTTCTTCTGCAGAGGTCAATTCAGCCTGCACATCAGCCAACAGACTCTCATCATCAGCTTCGACTGCCAAATCAAGCATCGCTTGCGCATCTTCAAGCTGCGTTGCCAAACCATCTAACACATTTAAGACGTTTTCAAGTTCGCCTTTTTCTTTTGCCATGGCTTGTGCACGGCTTTGATCATTCCAAATCGCTGGGTCTTCTAATTCACGGAGAACCTCTTCTAAACGCTCTTTTTTCAGATCGTAGTCAAAGATACCCCCGTAATGTGAGACCACGGTCGTTTAAGTCTTTTAATTGGTTTAGATAAGGATTAATTTCCACGTGAATTACTCTCAATCA
>CABFOJ010000661.1_pt1 | contig 12338 bp, 10 predicted proteins | sample 3521971 | NCBI WGS metagenome assembly CABFOJ01 (sample SAMEA5312459, study PRJEB27640) | indoor metagenome | biome: indoor environment; feature: uncontrolled; material: polymer tiles stone | place: Germany | collected 2014-07-07 | reverse complement strand
ACAATTGATTCGATGGATTTCTGGATTATCTGAATGAGTACTTTCTAATTTACATTCCAACTCACGTTTTTTAAGCCAAAGTCTTTGCTCATCTAAAAGCTGACTACGAACTTCCTTAGTGGTCGAATTCCAAACCAAATTTAAATTCTCATTCGCTTTATCTAAATTAGTTTTCGCTTCTGACATTAATACAGACTGGTATTCCTGTGCAGTCGCCTCTTCTTCCGCTACACGTTTAATCTCTTCTTGCTTGGCAACTTCAGCTGCATTTTGACGTGCAGTTTTAACCAAAGAATCAACTGCGATATCCCTGACGAAATATGCTAGAGCATCTGGATTTTCTAAAGTGACATAAACTTTTTTACCATCATCTGTTGGCTGAACTAAATATTCAATTTCTTTTTTCAGCTGGTTTGCTTCAAATGACAGATCTGACAATACCGCAGCCTGCGCAATATTATTTTCATCATAAACAGCACGAGCGGCATCCGCATCTTTTACCATTTGATCTGGAACTTTGACTACAAATTCAGTTACGCAATACTGCTTATTACTATTGGGATCAGAATTATTGGTACGGACATCATTTACATTGAAGGTAATTTGCTGAAGCGTACTTCTTAATTTCCCCATATCAATTGTAACGTTTTCACTATCAATCAACTCTTTGACACGCTCTGCAGCAATATCGCTTACCGTTTTACTGAAACTTTCAACAACCAACTGCTTTGCAGTTTCATTATCACATTTCACTGTACTACCTGTGATTGATTGTACTTTGTCACACCCCGACACAAGCAACATGCAACCCGCCAATGCTAATAATTTAAGTTTCATGATTATCCTATTTTCAATTCATCTTTATTTTTAAAAAAAACTAATTATTCATACTCTTCGTCATAGCCTTCCGCTGCTGCAACGGCTGCTTGTGCTGCATCTGTTGCTGCATCAGCAGCTACGATCGCTTCATTATTTGCATCATAAGTTGCAGTGTTGACATTATTTCTTTGTACAGCAGCTTTACTCGCTTCCAAATTTTTAATTTGATTTTTTTCAATTTGTGGTTTTAAGAATGCATAAGTTAAAGTTTCTGAAATTAAGGTTTGTACGTTTGAGGTATTCTTAAGTAGAGCTAAAACTTTGTCACCTTTGTCAGTCGGTTGCAGAACATACTCTAGGGTTAAATGAATCTTATTATTTTCATAATTAACACCTAAATTATTGGCATGTTCTTCTACGCTCACCACATCAACTTTAGCTCTGGCTTCATCAGATTTTTTGACTAAATCAGAAGGAATCGTTGCTGTTAAATCAATTGAACATGTCGTTTTTGGACTATTTGGATCAATAAAATCGGTTCTGCTATCAAGCAAACTAAATTGGATGTTTTTTGCCGATAGTTTAAGTTTTGCGGGATCTAAATCCTTAATCGAACCATTTTTAATTAACGCTTTGAGTTCACCTTCTAAAGATTGTGCTAAATCATCCTTTAATACCTGCGTTACCAATGATGTTGCAGACTCATCATCACATTTCACATGATTTGAAAAAAGATTATTACAGCCCGTTAAAGCCAAAGTCGATGCAAACACCACAAGTGTTTTATTGTTAAGTTTCATTAATATACCCTCTTTTATTTACATAATTATAAACAAAATTAGCAATTAATAACAATTTGATCACAAAAAAGCCAGCCGAGGCTGACTTTTACAACTTTTTAAAAAACTTTTAAGTCAATTAAGCCACAAAAGTTTGCACCACTTTACCTACAACTTTTTGGTGAATAAGAGGCGTATTTTTACCTTGTGAAAGGATAGAATCTTTAGAAACTGTCCATTCAAGTTGAGGGTCAATCAAAGCCCAACCCGATTCCTCAGTCCAGCGATCGACCATATTGGCCACTTTTGCCGGTGCAAGTGTTACTTTTTCTACCCATTCCAAAGGTTCAAACAGCCCTTCATTAACGAGTTGAATACCAAATGCAACGTAAGTATCAAAAGCGGTCATACCTGGTTGTGTTTCGGCAAATGGTGCTAATTTTGCAGAGCTGCTAAGCGGTTCATGATGGGTACAAATCGCATCGATCACCCCATCCTTTACACCTTGACGTAATAATTGCTTATCTTTTTCAGCACGCAATGGCGGGCGTACATGGGCCAAAGAATTAAAACCGTCGGTTAAGCTTTCGGTTAAATGCAGTTGATGCATCGCCACGTCAGCAGTGACAGGCAAGCCCTTATCTTTTGCAATTTTGATCAATTCAACCGATGCCCCACAAGACAACAATCCAAAATGTGCACGCACTTTGGTTGCTTCGATCATGAGCAAATATTTAGCAATCGCAACAGTTTCCGCCAATGCCGGAATCATCGGCAAGCCTTGACGTGAAGCAATAAAGCCTTCATGTGCACAACCATCTTTCGCAATTTGATGTTCTTCTGCATAGAACACCACCGTCATGCCTAAACCAGCTGCATATTCAAGGGTACGAATTACCACGTCATCATCCGCAAACGGTGCATTGGCATTCGAAACAGCCGTACAACCGCCTTTTTTCAAGCCTGCCATATTGGCCGGTTGTTTGCCTTGCAAACCTTGCGTTTGCGCACCAATCACTTGCAGATAAATACCGCCATCCAGCATGGCTTTTTCAACCAAGCCATGAATCAGTGCACCATTGTCCTGCACGATGGGTTTTGAATCTGGCGGCGTAAAGACATGCAAAATGCCATTTTCACGCGCGGCCTTTCCTTCAGATTTTAAAGTACCATGTTGTTGCTGACCCGGTTCACGTAAACGTGCACACAAATCGACCATGGTTGGCATCAGCCATTGACCTTGACCATCAATGCTTTCACTGATCTGATCGGTTTCTGCAACCAGTTTGCCGTTTTCAATAAATACCGTTTGTACGCGATCAGTTTTTTGGATTGGGTCTAAGACACGTACATTTTCAATTTTTACAATACTCATGACTTTACCTTATCCCGCAATCGCTTCAATTAAACCTTTTTCTTGCAACTGACCTTGCATAGACAGTGCCAGTACCGCCATGCGCACTGCGATCCCATTGGTCACCTGATGCAAGATCACCGCTTGCGGACCATCAGCAATACTGGAATCAATTTCGACGCCACGGTTCATTGGCCCCGGATGCATTACGATGCAGCCCGGTTTCGCCATTGCTAGACGTTCTTTGTTCAAACCGTACATTTTGTAGAATTCAGCTTGTGAAGCCAGCGCAGGAGAATCAATCCGTTCATTTTGAATACGTAAGGTAATAATCACGTCGCAATCTTTAATTCCGGCTTCCATGTCATTAAACAGACGAACATCTTCGCCATATTCTTCAAAGCCATACGGCAGCAAGGTATTTGGTGCAATCACGCGAATATCTTTACAGCCTAAAGTCTGCAATGCCGCCACATCGGAACGTGCCACACGTGAATGTTTAATATCGCCAATAATGGCCACACTTAAAGCTTCGAATGGCTTTTTAGTTTCACGGCGAATGGTCAACATATCCAGCATCGCTTGCGTCGGATGTGCGTGACGGCCATCACCGGCATTAATAATTGCAACATGCGGGCAAACAGTTTGTGCAATAAAATGTGCCGCACCTGAAGAGGAATGACGAACCACGAAAATATCCGCGGCCATCGCTTCAAGATTCCACAAGGTATCTCGTAATGTTTCACCTTTTGAGGTACTTGAGCGTGCAATATCAATATTCAGCACATTGGCTGACAAACGTTTTGCCGCTGCTTCAAAAGTGGTACGCGTACGGGTGGAGTTTTCAAAGAACAAATTCATGACCGTACGACCTTCTAATAAAGGAGTCGTTATCAGTTGATTTTGATCATTAAAAAAGGAATTGGCTGTATCAAGAATTTTGGTCAGGGTTTCTTTAGAAAGACCATCAATGGTCAAGAAATGTTTGAGATTACCCTGTTGATTGAGTTGAATCTGGCTCGGAGTATGCAATGCCGCCAAGTGCATGAGAGATTCCCGTTCAGTTAAGTTGAACTATTATACAGATATTCCCCTGTGGTTGGCAGTTGAAGTTTTCAGCATTCAGTGACTATTTACGTGTCATGTAAATTTATTAATTAAAAGTAAGTGATTAGTTTTACCCATTGATCTGTGCCGATACTTTATTTTAAAAATTCTATTTATGGGAAATTGAATAAAATCAGGCTCTAAATCAAGGCAGTCTTTAGAGCCTAAAAAATTAACGCAATGCACCAATATAGTGATGTGACACTTGTGCCCTATAAATTTCTTCTTCTGTTACTTCCGATTCATATATTTCTGCTGCTTCTGCATGAACCTCAATTTGATCAGCTTCAACGTCAAATACCATTAAGGAATATAGACGCTCAGCTTGCCGCTGCAGCTCGGAATCATTCGCAGATAAAGCCAGATCAATCACATGTTTTGCATAATCTTGATTTTGCATCAAATACGTCACATCAATCACACGCCCTGTTACACGTCTTAATCTGGCATAAATCAATGTTGCAATAGAAAATGCTTCAGAACGGTTCACAAACTCATTTATAGTCGTGTCTTGCATCCAATGTCCCCTGATCAAATCAAGCTGATAAATCAAACTAATTAAAAAATAATAGTTACAGCCAAAATCACATGACTCATAACCAATAAACAGGGTGATCAGCAAAATACATACCAGTTATGCACGCTTAATAGATAAAAATCATATATTTCGTTATCAAGCCCAAGCTTTGCCCGAATTTATAAACTTTTCAGGGCTAAAATACGTTAAAATGATAGATTGCTTAGCTGCTTTTGGAAATTTGCATGAATTCGAAACTACGTCTTTCTACATACTGGGTCACCTGTGCAGATGGGCTTGAAACCTTACTCCAAGAAGAATTGGAAGGTTTAGGTGTTCAAAATATTGAACGCTTTCCAGGACGTTTAGTTTTTCAAGGCACGCTAGAAAATGCATACCGTATTTGTTTGTGGTCACGTTTAGCTTCTCGTGTACTGACGCCTATTCATACGCATGAATTGGACTTCACGCATGATGCACGTGATGTAGCTGAAGAATTGTACGAAGGTGCAATGAACTTTGACTGGTCACTTATTTTTGCCACACAAAGTACATTTGCCATTCGTTTACATGTCGAACGTGACATCAAAGTAAATACTCAGTTCGCGACTTTACGTGTGAAAGATGGTGTGGTCGATTCCTTTATGGAAGCGGTAGGCAAACGCCCAAGCATCGACATCAAACAACCTGAAATTACTTTATACGTACTTGCTGGTAAAACTCAGCATACCTATTGCCTAGATTTATCAGGTGATTCTTTACATAAACGCGGCTACCGTCATTTCATGACAGATGCGCCAATTAAAGAAAACCTTGCAGCCGCAATTCTACAAAAAGCCAAATTAATCGAGCGTAAGCCTGAGATTATTTTAGATCCAATGTGTGGTTCAGGGACATTTATCATTGAATCATTGATGATGCTCACCGATCGTGCACCAGGTCTTGTGCGCCGTTTTGGATTCAGTGGCTGGAATGGCCATGACCATGATTTATGGATGTCGATTAAAGCTGAAGCAGCTGAACGCCATCAAGCTGCATTAGAAAAACAACTCCCTCAGTTCTATGCCTATGATGCTGACTGGGAGGCTGTAAAAGCCACCAAGCAAAATATTATTGCAGCCGGCTTTGAAGCAATACTCGATCAAATCAAAATTGAAGAACGTACCCTTGCAGATTGGCCGGATTTCCAAGCTGAAGGAAAAACTTCGTTTATCGTGACCAACCCACCGTATGGTGAGCGTTTAGGTGAAAAAGCTTCAAACCGTGCCTTGTACTTAGGCTTATCGGCTCTTTTACAAAAGAACTTCCCGAATCAATATGCTGCAGTGATTGCTGCACAAGTTGAACAAGCCGATGTACTCGCGTTCAATGATCCGCAAATTCTGCGTTTGATGAATGGTAAGCTTCCTATTTATGTACGTTTCGGTACGATCAAACCTGCAACTGCAAGTCAGCCTTTCCTAGCGACTTGGCAACCGCAACAGTTTGAGCCAATTGAAGGTGCTGAAGACTTTACCAACCGTTTGCAAAAAAATATTCAAGCCTTAAAAAAATGGGCTGTGAAAGAAAATATCTATTGCTTACGTTTGTACGATGCAGATTTACCTGACTTTAATGTCGCGGTAGATTTGTATGGCGATCGTCTGCATGTCCAAGAATATGCACCACCAAAAACTATTGATCCTGAAAAAGCAAAAAAACGCTTTAACTTGGCTTTGGCGTCTATTCGTGCAGTCACTGGTTTAGGCCGCGATGCGATCTTTATTAAAACCCGTGCCCGTCAGGAAGGTAAAACTCAGTACGAAAAACAAAGTACTGCTTCTAAGCGTTTTATCGTTCAAGAAGGCAAAGCCAAACTTCTAATCAACTTGACCGATTATTTAGATACCGGTTTATTCCTCGATCATCGCCAAATGCGTCTACGTATTGCTGCGGAAGCCAAAGGCAAACACTTCTTGAACTTGTACAGTTACACCTCTACTGCCAGTGTTCATGCAGCTTTAGGTGGTGCAGCAAGTACTACAAGTGTCGATTTATCCAATACTTATCTGAATTGGTCTAAAGAAAACTTTGTACTCAATGGCTTGACGGTAGATCATGCTGATGAACAGCATCAGTTCTTCTCAAGTGACTGTTTTGAATGGTTAAAAGAAGGTCATGAACAATATGACTTGATCTTCATTGATCCACCAACATTCTCAAATTCGAAAAAATTCTACGGTACTTTTGATGTACAACGTGACCATAATTCGTTGCTTAAACGTGCCATGAACCGTTTAACCACTGAAGGTACCTTGTACTTCTCGAATAACTACCGTGGTTTCGAAATGGATGAAGAAGTTCAAGCCATGTTCGATGTGCAAGAAATTACCAGTGAAACCATTGGGCCAGATTTCAAACGCAATACCAGAATCCATAAAGCATGGAAAATTAAACATCATCCAATCTAATCATGCCTTGCTTTAAATAATCCAAATTGAGATGGAACGCGATTTAGCGTTTCATCTCAATGGTAATGCCATCGTAATAATTCATGCGCAAATTATCTGATTGATTCACTGTGTCAAATAAGTGAATGTTTGAATGAGTACCGGCTTGCTTTTCATTCAGCATCAATTGTTCAGCCGCTTTCTTTTTCTGCATTTGATAATCGGATAATACCGTTTCATCAATATTCTGCTTCTGAATCCCCTGATTGTTCTGGTCACTTAATTCTTTACTTTCTTTTTTCTGCTGATCAATCGGTTGCGCAATACTATTTTGAGCACGCTGAATAGTCTCAGCATCCAAATGTTTTGAATCACTCCTTTGTTCTGACAGTTTTTGGTCTGTTAAAGGAACTTCTGCATAAGATCCTGAACAGATGAGCAACAGAAGATTTATGATCACTATATTTTTTTGTAGTTGGCTATAAACGCTTTTTTTATTTTTCATCTTCATGATGAGCTTTCCTTTTTATTATTCATTCTGTACGCTAGCAATTTTTATATACAACAACAATGTGCTTTCAGGACTTCCCGATATTCTGTAGCAGCAAAAATATGCTTATCCCTTAGACTTCGAACAAGACAGCGCTTTGTGCTTGTTCAGGCTGCCCATCTGGCAGCCTTTTTTGCTTAAGATCGGGAGTTAATTTAAAAATTTCTTTTCGCCATATTTATATTCAATTCCTATCTTTAAAACATCACCTTCTCGTTTGGCTGGTACCGCTTGCTGCATGCCATTTAGCATTTGTTCAAGTTCCTGATCAGACAATGTTTTACCCCCTTGCTGCATATAATTACTCATTAGGGTTTTCATGATTTGTTTGTCATATTCAATATTCGCCTGATACTCGACCAAACTGGGTGCCATTTTAACCAAGCTGGCAAATGAAGATTGATGACCGGGCATCACTTTCCCACTCAAGCTTGCTTTAGCAAATCCTTCACCCAAGTTAATCTGGTTATTTTGCGATTCAAAACTAAAACCTTCATTCACAATGGACAAAAGACTATTCGCCAATTCTGGAGTCAGCTCTTCTTTAGCTACACACACTTCACTATTTTTTTCTAACAAATCAAAGAAAGCTTGTACTTTTTGCTTGTTCAGTGCTTTCAGATTGAAATTCATTTGCAACTTTTGCAAAGTCGGTATTTTGTGCATCACCACTTCTTTAATATTCAGCTGAGTATCAAAATTTACCGTATGTTGATCAATCCCCGTATTCATCATTAAAGCAAAATCTTTAAATTCTCCACTGCCAAATTGCTGCACATTTCGATCGGTACGTTTAATCAAGGCAATATTCAATTGGGTTTTCCCTTCATCAAGGGTAGAACTTAAACCTTGAGTCGTTTCAAGCTCTACTTCCCGCATCTCTAGGTGACCCAATTTATCGCTCACAGTCATATTGGGTATTTCAAGTTTGGCATTCAATATTTTTAATTGATCGTCTTTGGATTTTGCATCTACTTTAAACGTCATTGAATCAATTCGAGTTTGTATATCCGCATCATTTTTTTCAAAAACTGGTGTCGTCAATGAGGAATGCACCACACCCAACCAATCAATCTTGGTTTGAGCAGTTAAAGGCTGTTTGAGTATTTTTGAAAAACTTCACTGCCTTGCTGTAAATTAATTTTTGATTCAATATGATAACCATCCCAGCTGCGTTTAATTTCATCCTTGCCTGTGAGCATCAAAACATCTTTAGGTTTACACGGATCAAATGACAATTGAGCTGCCCAGTCTGCAGAACCCTGCATTGCGCCCATATTAAAGTTTTTATATTGAATCGAAACTAAATTATTTTTTTGATTTTGCTGATAATACAAATCTAAACTTTTATCTGCATACAAGTTTCTCCCAATAGCAGCCGTTGCCAATACAACAAGACCACCCAAACCCCACATTAATTTTGACATCACCTGTCTCATTTTTTGCTTATTTTGTAAACAATTATAAGTTAAAAATGTGAATTAATATAATTTTTTTAAATGACTCTCTGCTCCCAATCACATTGCATGATTGGGTAATTACCACATATGAATTAAATACGACCCACTTCAAAATAGCTAATTTTATTACGGTCAAAGGTGCTATAGGGATTGCCTTTAAAGCTATGAAAATAATGCTTGGCTTGAATTATATGAGATGTGGTATTGCTCATCCAATGAATACGTGGATCATTATTTGCCAAGGTAATACAAAAGGCTTGTTTGCAACGCAGTTTAGTCTGTTGCTTCGCATGAAAAATCAGACTGGCAAACACATCTTGTTGCTCGGGATGGCATAAAGCACTATGAATCATCAAATACTCAAAGGCATCATTTTTTTTAGGTAGAGAAAAAACACCTCGAAGACCCGCATAAACATTATAAAAAGGCTTCATGACTTTTAAAGGCAAAGAATAATCAACAACACGGGTTTGTTTAAAAGCTTTTTGATTCCACAAACCATATAAACCAACAATTTGATGATTCTGGTCATACATCAGATAAAAATCGTGGATGTTCATGCCGCGCCAAAATGGATGGTTGGATTCCGCCAAACCTGAAAAATCATAATTCGGTAGAAAATTATAATGCTGCTTCATTGTTGAAATAAATGCATTGGCTTCACTTACATGGTTCGTATTCATTTGCTCAAAATGATACCGTCCAAATTGTGCCGGTTTTTGCGCTTGTGACACCGTAAAGGTGCGAATATCGTCATAATGAAATGGTTTAGGAAAGCCTTTACGCTCATTATGTAAAATATTACATGCGACAGTATTATCTTCTAAAACCACACTTTCAAAAATAGTATCGAGTGGAATTTCGTCATAGACATAATCCATCAGCAGACGCAGTACTTTATTACCACGATGCGCCGGGTGCATGCGCAAATCCGCGACATAACGCAATAATTCTGGTTGACCATTGATGAAACAATAGCGCCAACCCAGATTCATCATCCCAACCACTTGGGCCGGATTTTCCTCGGGTACAACCAGTTTGATATCGGGACGATTATACTGGGCATGACTGGCACTGAGATAACTTGGATAACGTTCAAAAGCCAAAGTCATACCATTACTCGGCATAGTCTCGGCAATCAGTTGCACCAGTTGTTCGTCATCTGCCTGAGTTGCGTCCCGTACCAAAAAATTTGGTTCATTTTTCGAGCGATAAATTGGGTTATCATTGTCATTTTGTGCATACAATACGTTTAAGTTCATATAGTTTTACTCGAATATACTTAAATTATTTTTGTTTTCATTTTCTTCAATGGTTCAGGTTTGATATTCCCTTCGATCATTCCGTTATGCATTGCTAAGGTTTTATAGTAATACCAAGCATCATCTACATGTTTCACTTCAGGTTCATCTAACTGACCTAAATTTCGTGCCAACTCATAATGAAAATTTTCTTTTAACAATTCATCTAATTCTATAGCTGAAGGTTGCTTGGCTAAATTACCTTCACTTAATAACACATAGTGAGGTTTTTTAATTTCACAAAACTCAATCCCTAACAAACTTACTGGAACATAATCTTCTTGTTGAAATTTAGCCAATACTTTTTGTGCAGTAATTTGATCAATTTTTTCACCGACCAAATCGACCGTCATCTTTCTTCCTAAAAACAAAAAGCATGGGACTTGATCATAAAAACTGGTCACTTCAAGTTCGTCATCAATCACATACCGGATCAGTCCAGAACCTGTAGTAATAACTGGACTCACAATATCACCGACTTTAAGCGCCCATGAAGGTACGGTTTGACCACTTTCCAAATTCAAAAATTCGTAAAAGTGTGACTGATAGCTAAGCGGATAACGATTATTAAAAGGAATCGTGACTACGCCTTCTGTCGCCCATAAGCCTTTGCCTTCAAAAGCGACATTTGCTACACGATCTTGTAAATTTTTGGCCCAGCGTTCAGCACTTGCGGTATCCCAACTGGAAATTAATGCCAATTTAGGCCAAAGGTCGGTCCAAGACTTTGGTTCTTTTAAATCTAAACGTTGTAATTTATAGCTCTGCTCTGATGATCGCGGCGCTTTTAAATAGTCCAGACTGCGACGTTTCCATTGCCCCATTCTCAGCACATTCACAATTTCATTTTGATTCTGTTCAATCACATCCAATAATTGCAGCGCAAAAGTTGGACTCCATACTGAAATCATGCCTAGATTTTTATCCGCGACCAAAAATACGGCTGTCGCAAACATCGCGTCTTCGGCCGACTCTGCCAAGGCAATTTCAGCCGGTACAGCTTGAGTAATTTTACTTAAAACACGTTTTGAGACATTCAGTAATGCACTATCATCATTCAGATTACTGTTTTCTAACAATTTACGCTGACTTTCCGGCAACCATGATACTGACCAATAGTGGGTTGAATTTTTTAATTGTGGATGTTCGCGATATAAATTAGTGAGCCATAAACCAATAGCTTCATCCAATTCATTTAAAAAACTTTGCGTATAAGGAATAAATTTCAGCGCTTCGCTTGAACCACTGGTGGGTTGAAAGCGAACAATTTTTTCCGACCCCAAACAGTTTTTGCCACTTTGGCGAGACTGCTCAATTTTTTCTTTCCAATGGCTATAACGGGTGATTGGATACTTTTCTACAAACGCTTCATAACTCAAAATTTGTGAAGTATGTTGCTTTAAGAACTGATCCAATTTTTGGCGTTGTACCGCTTCTAGATCATTCGCTTGCTGCCGATAACGCTGAAATGCTTTTCGGCAGGCGAATTCCAATATTTGATGTGAAGCTGACAGCAGCAATCCCATAGTTACGCTACCTTAGAATCTGAATCCGAAGCAATATGTAATGGACGCTTTCGTGGCATTTGGCTTTCCAATTTGCCAACACTCATATTTTTGGTCATAAAGCGGCTGATAAAGCGATATAGATCACTCCAGCGTAATTCACCAATACAGGGCAATTCTGTCCCTTCTGCCCATGTCGGGTTTTTATCTTCAAAAAATGCGATTTTGGTGTTTTTCTCGCGTAAGTCTGTGGTAATCGGTGCGACATCTGCTTTTAAGGGCTGATAATCTTCACCAAAATTGAGTAGACCTGAAGCTTTATCATAATATTCGGCAAAATACTGTCGGCAATAGGAATCCACATAATCTTGTAAATGCGATTTTTTTTCACCATAGTGTGGATAATAACTGTAGTAGTTATTTGCCAGCAATAAATAGGTTTTAAAGCCTTTAGAAATCAAGATCCAGTAAATCGGGGTAAGTGGATAACGCAGTTTAAAGCTAACGATATAACGAT
>CABFOJ010000348.1_pt1 | contig 12731 bp, 12 predicted proteins | sample 3521971 | NCBI WGS metagenome assembly CABFOJ01 (sample SAMEA5312459, study PRJEB27640) | indoor metagenome | biome: indoor environment; feature: uncontrolled; material: polymer tiles stone | place: Germany | collected 2014-07-07 | reverse complement strand
ATGGATGATTACGTCACCAAACCGATTCAAATGGATCAGATCACTCAAATTTTGACCCATTTAACCTCAGAAACCTTCAAAAAGGCCAAGAGTGTTGATAAAGCCATCCTGATTGAAGCACTTGATCCGAATATTCTAGATTGGCAACAAAGCTTGCAACTGGCAGCCAATAAAGAAGATCTGGCAATCGATCTGCTTAAAATGCTGGTCGACAGTTTCGCAACAGAATTGAGCGAGATGCAGCAGCTGATTGAAATGGAAGATTTCCCGCAACTAGAACATGTGCTGCATCGTTTATATGGTGCAACCCGCTATGTCGGTGCGCCTACACTCCAACAAGCCACCGGTGGATTTGAGCAGTTTGTTTCTTCTTTACGTAAAGAACGTCGCAAAGCCGACGAAACGTTTATTCAGGAAACACTGAATCATTTCGATGAATTGCAGTCGGTGATTCAGCAAGTTGAACAGGCATCGCAGCAGATTTTAAACAAACAGAATACTTAAACGGTTTTATTCGACTTTTGGAAGTCACGTCTATCTTTAGATGTGACTCTACTGTCATGGATCGTGGCATGTATCCAAGAAATGCCCGTGTTATGCTCAAAACAATAGAAAAAAATTACAGGTTTATACAACATGGCGTTACTTCGCATCGAAAAAAATAATGGCATCGCAACCGTTTCTTTAAACCGTCCAGAAAAACGCAATGCAATGAGTTTTACCTTGTTGCGCGAACTGGTGAATGCGGCCAATAACATCAAAAAAGACCGCTCGATTCGTTGCGTTATTTTAACTGGCGAAGCGCATGTGTTTAGCGCCGGGATTGACCTTGCCGATTTAAATGCACCGAAAAACACGGCTTATGCGGCTTGGGAACTGATCAAGCCAGGGCAAAGCCTATTTCAAAAAGCTTTCTTGATTTGGCAGGAACTGCCTGTTCCCGTGATTGCTGCAATTGAAGGATATTGTCTGGGTGCCGGGATGCAATTGGCACTGGCTGCGGATATTCGTATTGCACATCCGGAGACCAAGATGTCGATTATGGAAAGCCGCTGGGGACTGGTGCCAGACATGGGACTGACTCGATCTATTAAAGGCACTATTAATGTCGATCTGGCAAAAGAGCTGACCTTGACCGGACGTATTTTCGATGCCAATTATGCCAAGGACATTGGTTTGGTGACGCATCTGGATGAATCACCCATCAGCAAAGCCCAAGCGCTTGCAGAAGAAATGTTGCAACGCTCTCCGGATGCACTCACCGCCGCCAAACGTGTGCTCGATGCCATGCAACATGAACCGAAAAAATCTTTACGTTTAGAGAAAATTTGGCAACTGAAATTACTGTTGGGTAAAAACAGTAAATTGGCGCGTAAAAAAGACAAGAACCCGGAAGTTCAGTTTTTACCGCGCCAATATAAGTAAAATATTCCGATAACAGGATTGTGCAGAGAAAAACACATGAGTTTTAATCGTAATACAAAAATTGCATTTTTAGGCATGGGACTGATGGGCAGCCGAATGACCACCCGACTGATTCAAGCCGGTTTTGAAGTCGCAGTCTGGAACCGCACAGCATCTGCCTGTGATGCACTCATCGACATAGGTGCAGTCGCCTTAAAATTACAAGACATTGCAGAATATCCTGTTATTTTGACCTGTCTGGCGGATGATGCTGCTGCGCAAGCGGTCTATGATCAGATTCAAAACCAGTTACAAGCTGGACAAGTAATTGTGGATTTCTCAAGTCTGTCTGTGGATAAAACCAAGACTTTGGCCAAGCAGGCCCAAACTCGCCAGGTACAGTGGATTGACTCCCCTGTTTCGGGTGGAACGGCAGGTGCTGAACAAGGAACCTTGGTGATTTTTGCCGGTGGTGACCTGCAAACCATCCAGAATTTATCGCTGATTTATAATGTGCTTTCCCAACGCGTGACCCGCATGGGCGAAACAGGGACTGGGCAAGCGACCAAAATTTGTAATCAGTTAATTGTGGCTGCTAACAGTACTCTAATAGCCGAAGCAGTGGCTTTAGCGGCGCAAGCAGGTGTTGACACGACATTACTTGCCCCTGCACTTGCCGGTGGTTTTGCCGACTCGAAACCTTTCCAGATTTTAACCCCGCGTATGGCAACCCATACTTTTGAACCGGTGCAATGGAAAGTTCAAACCCTGTCCAAAGATTTAAATAATGCAGTTCTGCTGGCTGAACAGTTCAATTTAAATATCCCTGTTGCAAAACAGGCATTATCGCAATTGAAAACGCACCAAAATAAAGGCTATGCTGAAGCTGATCTTGCGACTGTAATTCAACTTGTTGAATCTTAAGCATCTCATTTTCTAACGAGCAAGGAGTAAGGCATGATTAAGCTGGCTGTAAATTTATCGATGATTTTTACTGAAGTGCCTTTGATTGAGCGCTTTGCTCTGGCTCAGGCACAAGGTTTTCAGCATGTGGAAATTCAGTTTCCCTATGAACTCAGCATTGAACAAATTCAAACCCAGCTGACCATTCATGACTTAAGCCTTTGCCTAATCAATGTGCCTGCGGGTGATTTAATGCAAGGTGGTAATGGTCTTGCGGGTGTACCGGGGATGGAACTTGAATTTCATCGCGGTTTAGAACAAACCATTCAATACGCCACAGCAATGAATGTGCCGAGCGTGAATATTTTGGCAGGCAAGCAGCCGCTTGATGCAGATCTACTGCCTTGCTTAAATACGTTGGCGAAAAATTTGAAACTTGCTTGTTCAATGTTAAGCGAGCATCAAATTCAGCCGGTATTTGAAATGATTAATGGCACAGATATGCCGCGCTTTCTGGTTCAGAACATTGCACAAGCGCAAGAAATGCTTGAAGCAGTGCAAAACCCTGCCCTGAAAATGCAATATGACTGCTATCACATGGCGATGATGGGTGAAGAGGTATTTGAAGCGTTAAAAGAAAATATTCACGATATTGGTCATATTCAATTTGCCGACTGCCCGGGACGTCATGAACCTGATACGGCGCAGATTAATTTTGCAGAAATATTTCAATGGCTTAATCAGAGTACCTATACAGGCTACACAGCGGCAGAATATAGTCCTCAGGCGCACTCAAACCATTCTTTTGCATGGAAAGATAAATATTTTGTAAAACATCCGCAAAGTTAAATTATGAACAGAATTGAAATTCGGCACTAAAACCGCTATATTACACGATGAGTTATTGTCCGGAAATAAAACCCTTTATGAATTTAGAACCATCGCCCAGCGCTTCTAATTCTCTCGATTACACAATGAATTCTCAAGCTAAAGATGTACAGGCTTGCTTAAAAGTTGTACATGAAGCCCTATTAGATGTAAAAGCAAAAGATATTCTTGAACTTAATGTTGGCGCTATTAGCAATGTAGCAGACTATATGGTCATTGCTAGCGGCACATCATCCCGTCACATTAAAGCCCTCGCAGATAATGTTGCTGAAGAAGCACGTAAAGCGGGTTTCCGCCCGATCGGCGTTGAAGGTGAACGTGATGCGGAATGGATCTTAATCGATCTCGGTTTTGTGGTTGTCCACGTTATGCTTCCAACTGCGCGTAAATTTTACGACCTTGAAAGCTTATGGCGTGCGACTCCAGAATCTGCTTAAAGCAAGAAAAAGCGACCATAAGGTCGCTTTTTTCATCTCCGTCATTCTATTCTTAGGATTCAGCCATTTCAGCTGACTGAAGCTTGATATCTTAAAGTCCACACCTTTTATAACAATTGATGTAAATCTACATCAGGATATTTAGTCTTGATGCTGGTCTTAACCCGTGCATAGAGTTGATCGGCTTTGGCGGGCCCATAGAACTCACAATAACATTGATAAATCACGGTAATCACTTGCGCATAACGGCTCAGCGGCAAAAACTCCACAAATGCCGCCTGATTAATTTTTACAGAACTCATAATTGCCAAGCCCATCTCTTGCAGCTGCTCTTTAACTTCCGTATTGAAGTCATTAAGATCTGTCACAGTCACGGTCAGCATCACGGCATCAATAAAATCAAAAAAAGCTGCCGATAAGTTTTCTGAAATTAGGACTTCTGCTTGTACTTTCGGCTTGGTATCGAGTAACACTTGCTTTTCGACCGCCGACATTTCAGATAAAACCTGTTTAAGCATTTCTTTGCGATGGAAACGCAATTCATCACTATTACAAATTTCACTTAAGAAGCGATTCAGTACAAAAGAAGGTTTATCTCCATATTCCTGTTCCCAATAATGGAGCACCCGGTCCAGTACCGTGCCTTGCATATAAGGACTTAAGCCACGTTCAATCGCTTGTTTCTTTTGCATTACACTGAGTAATTTATGTCTCATGGCTAAACTCCTTAATGGCGTTTGGTAATATCATCTGTTTCAAAAGTCACATCGCGCTGAAATTCGGGATAAGACAATTCTGCATGTTCGGTATAATCCAGACCGCGCTGTTCATGCTGCGTGCTGACACGTAAACCACCCAGAAGTTTGTCCAGCAGTTTGAATACAATTAAGGCAATGCCAAAACCCCAGGCAAATGCCACCATTACACCCAAGACCTGAATTGAAATAATTTGTGAATTAAACATATCGGTTTCAAAGAACAGGCCTGCAGCTACAGTGCCCCATGCCCCACAAAAACCATGTACAGTCACTGCATCGACCACATCATCCAGTTTTAATTTTTCCATTAATGTTGGCAAGATACTTACCAGCAAACCTGCAATTGTACCGGTCACGACTGCAAAGATTGGAGACATGGTTGCACAACCGGCTGTAATTCCCACCAAACCACCCAATGAGGCATTAATTGTCGTTTTTATGAGAATCGCCTTGCCACGCACCAAGCTATAGAGCATATAAGCTATAGCGCCAGCACATGCGGCCAAATGGGTATTCAGAGCAATTCGGCCTATACTGACATTGGCATTGACTGTTGAGGCTGCATTAAAACCAAACCATGCCAGCCACAGGATAAACCCACCTAAAGCAACTAAGGGCATGTTATGTCCTGCCAAATGGTGAACTTGCCCATTACGTCCAAAACGTCCCAGACGCGGGCCCAGCACAATGATGCCTGCCAATGCCACCCAGCCACCAATTGAATGCACTACGGTTGAACCGGCAAAGTCAATAAAACCTAAAGCTTTTAACCAGCCCGCACCCTCAAAGATGCTGCCCCATGCCCAGCTGCCAAAGACCGGATAAATCAAGCCACTCACCACGGCAGCACTGACCACATATGCCACAAAATGGATTCGTTCAGCCATGGCACCACTGGCAATGGTGGTTGCGGTTGCAGCAAACATCATTTGGAAGAATAATAAATTCCAATGCCAGTCATCCATCACATTGGGTGCAAAATGAGTGGTGCCGATCCAGCCTGAAGCGTTGACCCCGAACATCAAACCGAAGCCAAGCAACCAGAACACGAGTCCCCCAAGACAGGCATCCATATAATTCTTCATCAAAACATTGATGGTATTTTTACTGCGAACAGAGCCACTTTCTATCAGCGCAAAACCGGCCTGCATAAAGAACACCAGAATCCCGCCCATCACTACCCATACGCTGTCAAGCGACAACCGTATTTCTTGAATATTGGCTGTATTTGTTGCACCTTCACTGGCCAATACAGGCAATGAAAATACCGATAACAGCAATACGAGATACTTTATTATTTTCATGAACAGTCCCCTAAAACCTATTTACGAATTAGCAAAAGAAATGCCAAACTTAAGGGATATATTTTTTATTTTAAAATATTCAAAAACATGTATGCCTTAAAGCTGTTTGAGTTTCTTTGTAATAAGCCAATTAAAGATTAATATTTAAATCAGCAATAAAGATAGAGATTTAACTGCCATGTTATGACGCATTTTAGCTATGTCTTTCTGCAATAGCGCACCAAATAAGATGAAAAGTTAACCGATTCCTAAAGAAGTCTCTCATTATTCTCATTTACTTTATAGCTTTAAAAATTCTCCATTTAAAAAATAAAAAACCACCCGAAGGTGGTTTTTTGACATTCAAGTTTAAGAATTAGTGTCCGCCGCCATTAATTGCTTTAGTCATGTCTTCTACGACTTTCTTGGCATCACCGAAGATCATCATGGTCTTTTCGTTATAGAACAAGTCATTGTCCAGACCTGCATAACCTGTTGCCATAGAACGCTTGATCACCATAATGGTACGTGCTTTATGCGCTTCCAAAATTGGCATACCGTAGATTGGTGAAGTTGGATCATCTTTTGCCGCAGGGTTAACCACGTCATTTGCACCAATCACCAGAACCACGTCAGTTGCAGGGAAATCTGTGTTGATTTCATCCATTTCCAGGATGTCTTCATACGCCACGTCCGCTTCTGCAAGCAGTACGTTCATGTGACCCGGCATACGACCTGCCACTGGGTGAATTGCAAAACGGACTTTTACGCCTTGTTCTTTCAAAATTTCACACAGTTCTTTTACTGCATTTTGTGCACGACCTTGCGCCATACCATAACCCGGTACAATCACAACGCTGTCCGCATTTGACATCAAGAAGCCGGCATCATCTGCTGAACCTGAACGGTGGTTACGCTGAACTTTTTCACCATTATCTGCTGCTGCAACTGCTGTACCGCCCATTGCACCACCAAACAATACGTTGATGATCGAACGGTTCATCGCTTTACACATGATGTAAGACAGAATCGCACCTGATGAACCCACCAGCGAACCTGCAACGATCAGCATATTATTTTCAAGCGTGAAACCAATACCTGCTGCTGCCCAACCCGAGAACGAGTTCAGTAGCGATACCACCACTGGCATATCACCGCCACCGACAGGTGCAATCCATACCCAGCCAAATGCGAGCGCAAGACCCGTCATTGCCCAGAATGCAGTCATATCACCCGTTAAGAAGAACTGAACACCAAAACCGAGCATGGCAAGGAAAATGATCGCTTGTACCGGTTTAACCCAGCTACCCGAAATCGTTTTCGCCCATTTTTTTGCAGCCAATTTACCATAAGCAAATACAGAAGCTGTAAAGGTAATTGCACCCACAAAACAGCCCACAAACAATTCAAATAAATGAACTTTGCTCATGTGTACATGCTGAACACCAACCGCCTCTAAAGCAGTCTGATTTTGAGCAAACAATGCTGTCATTTGGTTATTATGTAGAATGGCAGCAATCGCAATTAAAACTGCAGCCAAACCGACCAATGAGTGCATCAGTGCAACTGTTTCAGGCATTTGCGTCATCGGAACAGTACGTGCACGTGCAATACCAACTACCCCACCAAGGACCATCGCGCCGATAATCATCCACACAACAGGATGCTCAGCAACAAAGAACGTCGTGATCACAGCAATCGCCATCGCGATCATGCCGTAACGGTTACCCTGAATCGCTGTCTTAGGACCAGACAAGCCACGAAGCGTTAAGATAAAAAGAACGGCGCCTACTAAGTAGAACCAATCCGCATAGTCTCGAATAAATTCCATTTATGAACCCTCTTTTTTCTTTTGCTTCGGCTTAAACATCTCAAGCATACGTGCAGTTACTGCAAAGCCACCGAAAATGTTGATACTTGCCAAGAACACAGCGATCGCACCTAAAATGCTCACAATGTTAATGCTTTGGAAAGCCACGTTGGCATCAACCCCAATCACAGGCAAGCCCACAGTTTGAATCATTGCACCGACCACAATAATGGAAGACAGTGCATTGGTCACAGCCATCAGTGGCGTGTGTAAAGCGGGTGTTACGCCCCAAACCACGTAGTAACCTACGAAGATGGCAAGGACGAAAATTGTAATCGTTTCAACCATGATCTATCTCCTTAACCACGCTTTAACAGCACTTGGCCGCCATGAGCGACGAGTAGCGCTTTTTGAATTTCTTCTTCTGGATTAATGACAAAGTTTTTGTCTTGATCAAAAAGAGTTTCCAGGAAATTAAAGACATTACGTGCATAAAGTGCTGAAGCTTCAGTCGCCACGGTTGCCGGAATATTTGGAATGCCTAAAATGGTCACGCCATTATCGGTCACGACATTTTCACCGCACTTAGAACCTTCAACGTTACCGCCTGATTCAACCGCCATATCCAGGATGATTGAACCTGGTTTCATTTTGGCAACTGTTTCAGATTTGATTAAACGCGGTGCATCACGGCCTGGTAAAAGCGCAGTGGTAATCACGATATCCGCATTGGAAACGGCTTTGTCAACAATTGCTGCCTGGTCTTTGATGTATTGTTCACCTGGCATCCATCCATAACCGTTTTTAGCAGCATCGGCAGCTTTCTGCTTTTCTTCGTCAGACATTGGCACGTCTAGCCATTTACCGCCTAAAGACTCCACCTGATCGCGAGCGGTTGGTCGTAAATCCGTTGCCTCAACTACAGCACCCAAGCGCTTCGCAGTTGCAATCGCTTGCAAGCCTGCAACACCCACACCCATAATCACCACGCGGGCAGGTTTAACCGTCCCTGCAGCAGTCATCAGCATTGGGAACATGCGTTGGTATTCTGCCGCAGCCAAAAGCACCGATTTATAACCGGCCAAGTTGGCTTGCGAAGACAATACGTCCATGTTTTGTGCGCGGGAAAGCGTACGGGGTAAAAGCTCTAAAGCAAATGCAGACACCTGCGTGGATGCAAATTGGTCAAGTTCAGTATTGCGGTACGGATCAAACATCGCGATTACTGCGGTGTTTGGAGCAAGCTTTTGAATTTCATCACCTTTAGGCGCACGAACTTTCAAAATAATCTGGCTGCCGGTATAGGCATCATCGGTAATTTTGGCACCGACTTGTTCATATGCACTGTCAATATAAGCGGCTTTAACACCTGCTCTACGTTCAATGACCACTGTATGACCAGCACTGATCAACTTCTTTACTGTTTCTGGCGTTGCTGCCACACGATTTTCACCGACAACAGTTTCGGTTGGGATTCCGATCTGCATGAGCCTTCCTCAAGCTAATTTTTCTTAAGTAAACATTGCATTTAGCAATGTTTCCCCCTGGATGCATTTTTGTTGAATTTTTGGATTCTAATTGAACTTTTTTAAATTACCACCCAATATTTATTTAATAAATACCCACATTCTGAACTGGTGATTCATAAAAATAATCATACGATAGGGCATTTATGAGTTTCGCTTTAAATAAACCTGCTTTTATTCCCTTAAATGTCATTGCAACACTTTCCATTTTTTTGTATTTAGACGCTGCTGTCGATTTTTTTAACATGATTTTAAAAATTTCGAATTGATCATTCTGACAATTTAAACTTTTTCTTTAAATAAAACCTTGATTTGAAGATGCCCCGATTTGGGGCTAAAACGGCCTATTTAAACGCTACTTTTAATAAAATTGGATAAAGTGACATAATGTACAGACGGATTAAGCATAAAATCTGTCTGTTCTTAAAAGATCATTTCTAAAAATTAGCGACAAAGTAATGATCAAGTAATCTCTGTTGTTCTTTATTTCAATTGTTATTTTAGTCAATCAAGTTGTACTTGCCATAAGTCTAATCAGATCAAAAAAATATTGAATTTTTTTTTGCTGACCATTTCGCTTGATGATGATTTAAGCGTATTTTGAACTAAGTGACTGTTTTTCGCACCATTTTAGGGCGAATTGCAGATATTTACTCCAATATTGCTATTTCTACTGATGAAAACCACCCAATTTCAGCCTTTTATCTTTTTTTCTACGCTACATTCAGCTCATTCATCGGATCTTTACAAAGAATCTGGCCTTAATTGAGTCCAACCGCTTTCTGTCATCGCGACTTTGTTGAAATAAATTAAATTCATAAAAAGGGATTCATTCCGAATTGGAATCTTAACCATCATATTTTTGCATTTCACCTCGTCCGCTAAAAACTTTATAATTCACATTTCTACACCGCCTCTTTCATACTTAAAACACGCCCCAAGTAGGTAAAATGAAACTAAGTCTAACAACAACACAATTAGGTTCATTATTCGCTGTTTGTGCCGCCTTTTTGTTTAGTACCAAAGCTATTTTTATTAAACAGACCTATACACTCTCCCCACTGGTGGATGGCACCGTGCTGATGGCTTTAAGAATGGCCAGTGCTTTGCCTTTTTTCCTTCTCATTTGCTGGTTAAGCCGACATCAGAGTAAAAACCTGAGCACTAAAGACTGGGGCTTACTGATCCTTGCAGGCTTGATCGGTTATTACCTGGCGAGCTGGCTGGATTTCGCCGGACTGATGTATATCAGTGCTTCACTGGAACGGATTATTTTATTTTTATATCCTACGATGACGGTTCTGGCTTCAAGCATCATCTACAAACAACGCTTAAGCTTTAAAAGCCTGTTTGCAATTTTGCTCAGTTATGGCGGTACCGTAATTGTAATGTTGCAGGAACAAAGTAATGTTCCGCATCAAAGTAATTTCTGGCTGGGTGCAAGTTTGGTTTTTGCCAGTGCTGTGGCATTTGCAAGCTATCTGTTATTGACTCCGCGCCTGATTCAGAAATTCGGTTCATGGAATTTTACCGGTCTTGCGCTGAGCATTGCCTGTATTGGCACACTGACCCATTATTTAATTGCAATCCCGAATCCGATTGGCTTACTCGCACAGTTACCCAGTGCCGTCATCTGGTATGGGATTGGACTGGGCTTTATGGTCACGGTTTTACCTACGGTATTATTGATGCAGAGTATTGAGCGCTTAGGTGCTTCGCAATCTGCCATGATTGCATCGATTGGCCCTATTCTGACCATTATTTTGGCGACCTTTTTCTTGGGTGAAAAAATGAATGCGATTCAATGGTTCGGCTGTGCCTTGAATATTGTCGGTGTGATGATGATTACCTTATCGAAAAAGAAACTCGCTCACTAAACGTCTTCATCAAAATACTGTGGATACGACAATTTTAAGAATTTTTAGGGAGATATTTATAGTCTCTCCCCAAAATAACAATTTTTAATTTAGACAATATCAAAACGCGGGAAAGATCTGTTTTCGCCTGCCTGTGTGCCAAATCCTGTTCCGTGTCTTGCTATACTCAGTCTGCACATTGAAATGAAGCAACCGCTGATTGCCGCTAAAACCTAAGCAAGGGACTTTTATGAACACTTCTCTCGACATTAGCCAAGATAAATCTTTGTTATGGCTAATGGCTATTGCGTGTGGTTTATGTGCGGGAGCAAATTATTACTGTCAGCCTTTGATTTCATCCATCCAGCAGTATTATCAGGTTCCTGAATCGCAAGTGGCACTGACCGTCACCTTTGCCCAGATCTCCTATGCATTGGGTTTACTGTTTATTGTGCCTTTGGGCGACATGCTGAATAAAAGCAAACTCATTCCCTTTCTCATGCTGGGCGCAGCCGTGGGCTTATTTATTTGTGCCAGTGCAGTGAATCTGCCGATGCTCTGGATTGGAACCATTATTGCGGGGCTTTTTTCTGTGGCTGCACAGATTCTGATCCCCTTGGCCACCATGGCGGTGAAACCGGAAAAAACCGGAGAAGTGGTAGGTTTCCTGATGAGTGGTTTGCTGGTCGGTATTCTGCTTTCGACCAGTATTGCAGGATTACTTTCCGACCTGTTTCACTGGAAAATGATCTATGTGGTCAGTGGCATCGCGATGCTGGGCTTAAGTTTCTATTTAAAAGGAAAATTACCGAGCCTGCCACGTCTCAGAATAAGCTATGCAGCCATTTTTAAATCCATGGCCATATTATTAAAACAGGAACCACGCCTGGTGTTGCGCTCGCTTACAGGAGCATGCGCTTTTGCTGCCATGAGTATGCTGTTTTCTACCATAGCCTTGTTACTTACCCAGAAGCCCTTTCAGCTTTCTGATGTTATGGTCGGTCTGGTCACGCTGGTCGGCGTGTTTGGTGCGCTTTCGACTCAGGTGATTGGTAAATGGGCCGATCGCGGCCATATCAAAACACTGAGCTGGATTGGCTGTTCGATCCTGATTGGTAGCTGGCTGTTTTTATATTTCGGTGCGGTGTCTTTGCTGAGTTACATTCTGGGCTATGGGCTGATTAATCTGGGCTTGGCCATCACGCATAGCTGTAACCAGAACGTGATTTTTCGCTTACGCCCGGATGCCAAATCCCGGGTCAATTCACTTTATATGACCCTGTATTTTATTGGCGGTGCCTGTGGTTCTGCACTTGGTGTTTATACCTGGCACCATGGTGGATGGAGCATGACCTGTATCGCAGGACTCTGTCTGGTGATCTGTTCTGCCTTGTTTGCTTTACTCGATATGCGTTATCACGCCAAAGTCCAGATGCTCTGATTAAAAAAAGTCTCTTATTGAAGAGACTTTTACTCAGCGTGAATTAAACTTTTCATTGTTTTAAACCGCTCATTAAGACACTTGCACCATCGGATAAAACGGTTTGCCCAAATCTAGCGTTTGGGCATTTTCCAGCAGCACCAATATAAACATCGGTAATAACGCCGCCAGAATATTACAGGCATCCTGAAGCTGTTTACGGTTCACCGAGCTATTGTAAGTCGCCCCGCCATGAATCATCTGGTTGCGTAAGGTATAAAGACGGTTAAAAATCACGAATAGAATATCGACCGAAGCTTTTTCCTGTAAGGCCCGATGCACCTTCTTTTTTTCCTGCTCAAAATCTTCTTTCCAGGTGACCTGACTGATTTTTTGATTTTGGAAATCCCAGAATCCTTGATATACGTAAGGATTTTCCAATAGCA
>CABFOJ010000821.1_pt1 | contig 13946 bp, 11 predicted proteins | sample 3521971 | NCBI WGS metagenome assembly CABFOJ01 (sample SAMEA5312459, study PRJEB27640) | indoor metagenome | biome: indoor environment; feature: uncontrolled; material: polymer tiles stone | place: Germany | collected 2014-07-07 | reverse complement strand
ATCCATTTTTTCCAGCGGAAATAAATTAATGGCCCTATAAAGAAAGCCAGCAAAATAATACCGACCATAATGAAGCTGGTAGTTCCTCTGGCAAAAGGCAGCACATCAGTATTCATCCCATACACACTGGCAACCAGCATGGGAGGCGCGAGCATACTTGGCAAGATCGAGAATCGACGAATCGTGTCGTTCTGTTCAGTGTTAATGAATCCGGAGGTGGTATCGAGTAAGAATCGTACTTTTTGGAATAAGAATGCATCATGTTCTACTAGGGAACGCACGTCTTCACTCAGCTCTCGAATATCGGCATCGTAAATATGGCTGCCCAAAGCACGTGGGCGGGACAAGAAAGTCAGTACCCGACGTAAATCGATTAAACACAATTGTGCTTTTCCAAGCATGTCTTCTAGTTGGGCCAAGCGGGTAATCATGTCATCCAAATCGAGTATTTGTTCACGATGGCGGTTATTCAATACTTCGGTGGAATATTTTTCCAGGTCTTTGTGAACATCTTCCAGAATATCCGCAAGCTCATCCAGTTTGGCTTCAAGCAGACCTAGTAATACCCAAGTGGGATCTTTATAGTCAATTTCGTAATCATTACGACGGGCACGCGCACGAAAGGCACGGAATGCAACCAGCTTTTCACCACGTAAAGTAAACAGGTGTTGTTTGTGCAGAATAAAAGCAACGGTCTGTACGGTGGCTAAAATACTCGAATTGTCATCTGTTTCACCATCGACCTGAAAGTTTTTATTTTTCGTTAAAAAGTAGGTGCTGATATGTAAAATACCGTCATCATCACGGTAAAATCGTGCTGATGAGGAAATGTCTTCTAATGATTTTAGCGTGGGTAAATTCTGTTCATACGCGTCTAATACCCATTGTTGTTCTTCTTGGGAGGGTGCAATTAAATCAATCCACACTAAATCTTGATGAAGATCGAAGCCCCCATTAATAGTGGCATCTTCCAAACTACCGCGCTCTGTGGCGTAAAAGGCTTCAAGCATGCTGTCTTTTCCCTGCGCAGTATAGGTTAATCAATGGGTGTATTTTAGACAAGGAATTGAATAAAAACACTGATTGAATCGCTTTTTTATGAAAAAATCTCCTGAATATTTACTTTATTAGTATGACATCTTCAAAACATGGTGAAAAAATGACGAAATCAATCGCAATTTTTTGTGGTTCCGCTGTGGGGACAGACAGCATTTTCTTGGACACTGCACAGAAAATGGGTCAAACCATTGCCCAGCAAGGCAAAACGCTGGTCTATGGTGGTGGTCGTTCCGGTTTGATGGGCATTGTTGCGGATAGTGCCTTGCAGACAGGTGGTAAAGTCATTGGGGTGATTCCGAGTGCATTGGTTGACCGCGAGCTTGCACATCCCCATTTAACCGAATTGCATGTGGTTGCGAATATGCATGAACGCAAAACCAAGATGTCAGAATTGTCCGATGCTTTTATTGCTTTACCGGGTGGTGCAGGAACGTTGGAAGAGATTTTTGAGCAATGGACTTGGGCACAATTGGGTATTCATTTAAAGCCGTGCGCATTTTTAAATGTGACAGGTTTTTATGATGATCTGCTGAAATTTATCCAGTTGACCACAGTGAAAGGTTTTACCCACGCCCGTTTCACGGACAGCATTATTGCATCGGATTCAATTGAAGACATTTTGCAGCAATTTGATGCTTTCCAGGCGCCACAACCGAAATGGGGCATGGTTGATCAGCAAGCGTTGGTGAAATAAAGATGAAAGTAATTACCGTTGCTGCAGCCATTATTTTAAATGAGCAACAACAGCTTTTAGTGGTTCGTAAACAGAACACCTCCTGTTTTATGCAAGTGGGTGGCAAGCTTGAACCGAATGAACCCCCTGAACAGACCATGCTGCGTGAGATTCAGGAAGAAATTGGTTGCCGGGCATTGATTGAACAATTTGTGGGTCGCTTTGAGACAGCAACAGCCAATGAGCCAGATCATTTATTGGTAAGTTATGTGTATGTCGTGGCTTTGGACCATGCACCAAAAATTGATGCAGAAATTGCAGAGATGAAATGGGTGGATTTAGATGATCAGCAAACCAAACTTGCACCACTGACCACAGAAATTGTCATGCCATGGGTGAAGCAATTTTTGACAGAGAGTTCTATCTCTTAAGTTTTTTCGGTAGGAGAGTTTAAATTTCGACTGAGCTCTGATGAAATATTCCTGATCTTATAAAAACAGAGCAATGATTAAGATTCCGCACTCGCGATACAGGCTGCATAAATTTTCTGACAGCCTAATTCCTCAAGTTTTAGTTTCAAAGCATGGATGGAACTGCCTGTGGTCACCACATCATCCAGAATCAGTACACGTCGATAACGAAGTTTGGATGTGGTGCTGATTTGAAATTGTTGTTCAATCTGATCAATGCGTTCTAACCGGCTTAAGCCTTTTTGTGAATGCTGTTGTAAGCGGGTAATAGGTTGCCATATTGGAATATTCAGTTGTTTGGCCATGATTTTAGCCACCACCAATGACTGGTTATAACCGCGTTCTCGCAGCCGTTCTGTTGATATAGGCATCGGGATAATCGCTTGAATTTTGGGTAGCCGAAGTTCCAGCAAGGTACCTGCAAGCAAGTTCTGGAAATGCAGTTGTTGTTCATATTTAAATTTTTGAATAATACGATCAATCGGGTAGCCATAATGACATGCCACCTGAATATCCATTTCTTGACGCTGAACCGTAGTTTTAGACCACGGCATTTGTTGCCAGCACTCTTTACAGACTGAATGCTGGTGTTGCCGGTCAACTCCACAAAGTACACAAGGTGAAATACTCTGGATCGTTTTATGCAGTAATGGGTGAATAAATTGCAGCATGTTTTTATTCTTCTTTTATTTGGCGTTAATTTCTCATAATGAACCTAATAGATCAATATTAGTTATTTACTGAGTTTTGTTCTCTAAATTAATCATTCGTAAAAATCTTAGAATGAGGCATTGCCACAATTTTAAGTGAAAAAATCCTTTGTTAGACAAAGGGTATCTCCATGGAACCCTTGTCTAACGGCGACATCCATGCCGCCAACCACGATAGTATATGTTAACAATGAGTTTAGCCTTTAAATCATTGCGTGATGCTTTTTATCCGATACTCAATTGCTAATATTCTATACATAGGCATACCGTGGGGCTTCAGGCAGCCAGCGTTTGAGTAAAGCTTTTGCATTCTCTGGATAATCTTTGAGAATTTGCTGTGCCACATAATGTGCCTGATTCAGCAGATGATCGTCTCGTTCTAACTTGGCAACCCGAAAACCCATATCACCGGTTTGCTTGGTGCCAAGCAGTTCACCCGGACCACGAATTTCCAGGTCCTTTTCTGCAATTACAAAACCATCATTACTTTCACGTAAAATGCGTAAGCGTTCCTGACCATTTTGCGACAGCGGACTTTTATAGAGCAGGGCACAGAAACTGGCAGTTGCGCCACGTCCCACCCGGCCACGCAACTGATGTAATTGAGAAAGTCCTAAACGTTCAGCATTTTCAATCACCATAATCGAGGCATTGGGAACATCCACACCCACTTCAATGACTGTTGTGGCAATCAGCAGTTGCAGCTGATTGTCTTTAAATTGCTGCATCACCGACTGTTTTTCATCGGCTTTCATTTTGCCGTGTACCAGACCGATATTGACATGTGGAAAGCGTTCCTTAATTTCCTGATAAGTCGCTTCAGCCGCTTGTGCATCTAGGGTTTCTGATTGTTCCACCAGGGTACAGACCCAATACGCTTGCTTGCCTTCAGCACAGTTGGTAGCAATTCGGGCTAACACTTCTTCACGGCGGTCTAAAGGAATGGTGACGGTCTGAATTGGGGTACGACCGGGAGGAAGTTCATCAATCACCGAAGTATCCAAATCTCCATAGGCAGACATGGCGAGCGTACGGGGAATCGGGGTAGCGGTCATGACCAGTTGATGCGGCGTCATGCCATTTAAGCCTTTGTTACGTAAAGCCAAACGCTGATCGACCCCAAAGCGATGCTGTTCATCAATAATCGCCAACCCCAGTTTGGCGAATTCAACATTTTCCTGAAACAGGGCATGGGTACCGACCACTAAATTGGCGGTGCCATCCTTAATGCCTTGCTCTGCTGCTGCACGCGCTTTACCTTTTTGTTTCCCGGAAAGCCAAGACACATGAAGGCCTAATGGTTCAAACCATTTCTTAAAATTTAAATAATGCTGTTCAGCCAAAATTTCAGTCGGTGCCATCAGTGCCACTTGCCAACCTTCTTCTAGGGCATGACACGCTGCAACGCCTGCAACCAGAGTTTTACCCGCACCGACATCGCCCTGAACTAAACGCAGCATCGGTTTGTTTTGTTTTAAGTCCTGCACAATTTCTTTGGAGACACGTTTTTGCGCACCGGTCAGGCTAAAGGGCAAGCTGGCTAATAACTGTTTGGCAAAATTTTTACTCGGTGAAAAAGAAGGGGCTTCAATTTGCTGAATATAAGCACGGCGTGAAAGCAGACTAATCTGATGCGCGACCAGTTCTTCAAAGATTAATCGCTGCTGGGCAGGGTGTGAACCTTGTGCCAGTTGCAACATATTGGCATTCAGTGGCGGCTCATGAATATATTCCAGTGCCTGTTTCAGCGCATAACCATTGGTAAATTTTTCTGGCAATAATTCAGGCAGGTCATCACTATGCTGTTTTAGTGCCTGTTTGACATATTCACGCAGTTTGGCTTGGGTTAAACCTTCGGTGGCCGGATAAATGGCGGTCAGTTCAGTTTTGGGTAAGGGCGTATGCTGGGTAATCAGCTGGATTTCAGGATGATACATTTCCAAACCACGTGCACCGACACGGACTTCACCGAAAATACGCAGTTGATTGCCCGGTTTAGCTCGATCGGTCAGGGCCTTATAGACATGGTAAAAACGCAAGGTGACTTTGCCAAAATCATCCTCTAAGAGCACCGCCATGGATTTGCGCTTGCCCGGTGGAAAATCCACACCTTTGACGATACCTTCTAGCAAATAGCTGCGCCCCACGGTCAATTGGTTCATGGGGATGATCGTGCTACGATCTTCATAATCACGCGGCAGATGAAACAGCAGATCATCTGTGCTGAAAATATTCAGTTTTTCCAGTAAAGCAGCAGAGGCATTTCCTACCCCTTGCAATTGATGGACAGCGGCCATTTACCCTCAACTTCGGTTATGTAATCAGGTGTTTAATGCATATATTATTTATTGGTTATGGTAAAACATCTCGGCGCGTTGCTAAACAGTTATTTGAGCAAGGCCACCAAATTACCACAATTAGCCAAAGTCCGAAAACCGATGAATTTGCGACGCATCTGATTCAGGATGTTCATCAGCTCAATTTAACCCAAATCAAGCCTATAGATTGGGCGTATGTGTTGCTGTCACCGTCACAGAACAGTATTGAAGGCTATCAACAGACTTATGTCGATTCTATTGCTCCCATTGTAGCAGCGTTAAAACAGCATCCAGTTCAAAAGATTGTGGTGGTGTCATCCACTCGTGTGTATGGTGAAAATAAGGGTGAGCGCATTGATGATGAGTCATGTATTCAACCTATTGATGAACAGGGCCAATTACTCTTAAAGATGGAGCAGCTATATCAGCAGGCTTTTCCGAAACAGTGCATTATCATTCGCCCAACCGGGATTTATGGTACTTCAGTTGCCCGAATGATCAAGCTGGCTGAAATCACCAAAAGCTATCCTCAAATTCACTACAGCAACCGGATTCACATTGATGATTTAGCCCGATTTCTGGCGCAATTGATTCACGTGGAACATCCAGAAAATTCGTATATTGTCACGAATAATCAGCCGATCCCTTTGCCTGAAATCATTCAATGGCTTCAACGACAGCTGAATTTGCCTGAACTGGTTTTAGAGAGTGAAGCACTGTCAGGAAAAAGGATTTATGCGACTCGAATGGAAAAAACAGGATTTGAGTTAGAGCATGAAGATTGTTTTGGGGATTATTTAGAGATGTTAGAAAATAAATGACGCTCCTTCTCCCTCTGGGAGAAGGTTGGGATGAGGGTTTTTATAATTAACCTGAGTTCGATGAAATATTTTAGCTTTTTAGCAAGTTTTGGAAAGTTGGCTTATTTGGATTTAAGCAATAAGCCACTATAGCAGCCATAATATTCACCATAAAGTTATTCACCGAACGATGACGTGAATGGTCAATTTGATGTAAGTTTTTTAACTGATCATTCACTGTTTCGATCAATCCTCTTCTGCAAAGCAATTGTTTTTCTTCTTCAGTTTGGATGGGTTTATTTTTCATATTCTTGCGTGACGGGGTTAATAGTCTGAGCCCCCTTGCTGCTAAAGCTTCAGTTTTTGCTTTACTCAGATAGCCTTTATCGCCCAGTAAAATACCTTTTAACTCTTGGGTTAAAGATTCAAGTACAGCAACATCATGAACACTTCCCGATGTAATCTTGAGATTAATAATTTCACCCAAGTTGTTGATAACAATATGGACTTTAAATCCATAAAACCAACCTGTGCTACTTTTACCACGACCAGCTAAGCCTTTAAATACACGATGTCTTTTAATTCTAAGATTATGGCAAACGACCAATTTAGTCGAATCAATAATACAAATTCCGGTATCTTCTCCTTTAACTTGATGGAAGAAACTACTCAAAGCTTGCAAACAACGCGGCATAATTTCAATAAAACGATTGTAACTAAGAAGCTTGGGAAAAGCTGATTTCCAAAATGGGATGATCATATGACAATAAAAATATTTGAAAAATCTAAACCCGGATTTATGAAATAAAATGACAATGGTCATGACTTCAGACAAGCTTAAAGCTGACTTTTTCATTGTTGTTTTTTGATCAGAAATTAGAGCTTTCTCTAAAGATTCATTAAACTTTTTGCAGAAATCATCCAAGATACAAAATAATTCGGTAATATAGTCCATGAAAAAGCCTTGCTCTGAAATGTTTTGTCTTCGTAACCAAGATATTACAGATGCTAAGGCTTTTTTTTATTTATTTTTTATGTCGAACTCAGGTTAATTTATTTATTTACCAAATAGCAAATTATACTTTTATCAAAACAATGTCTTGTCTCTCTATTCACTCAGAAATCTCGCCTAAACCTGATTTACATCTTTTTAGCCATGGAAGTTCTTTTAACACCCTCCGGATTGATCCCATACATTTGTGCTAAACAGTGAATTCTTTAAATACCCATTGAATATTCCAACATAAATAATTTAATAAAAATTCAACAACTTAAAATGGTAGGTGTTTGGTAGGTAGGATTTTTTCCCTGTTCCTTTGATACTCAATTCACGGTGAGGGTCACCGATAACAACATACCAATGGTAGAAGGAATCGCACCATGGCTTTTAAAAATATTGCAGATCAAACAAACGGTTTTTATATTCCCTGTGTTTCTCTTTTTGGTCCAGGCTGTGCCAAGGAAATTGGTACCAAAGCACAAAATTTAGGTGCTAAAAAAGCACTGATTGTGACTGATGCAGGTCTTTTCAAATTTGGTGTCGCAGATAACATTGCAGCTTATTTAAAAGAGTCGGGTGTTGATTGCCATATTTTCCCGGGTGCAGAACCCAATCCAACCGATATTAACGTGCATAACGGCGTGCAAGCCTATAATGAAAATGGCTGTGATTTCATCGTGTCTTTAGGCGGTGGTTCATCGCATGACTGTGCCAAAGGCATTGGCTTGGTCACCGCTGGCGGTGGTCATATTCGTGACTATGAAGGCATTGATAAAAGCACCGTACCAATGACGCCGCTGATTGCCATCAATACCACGGCAGGTACGGCTTCTGAAATGACGCGTTTCTGTATTATCACCAATACTGACACGCATGTAAAAATGGCAATTGTCGACTGGCGCTGTACTCCACTAATTGCCATTGACGATCCTAAATTGATGGTTGCCAAACCAGCAAGTTTAACCGCAGCAACCGGTATGGATGCATTAACCCATGCAGTAGAAGCTTATGTTTCTACCGCAGCCAACCCTATTACCGATGCCTGTGCAGAAAAAGCCATTAGCATGATTAGCGAATGGCTCAGCCCTGCGGTTGCCAATGGTGAAAACCTGGAAGCACGTGACGCAATGAGCTATGCACAGTACTTGGCTGGTATGGCTTTTAACAACGCCTCTTTAGGTTATGTACATGCCATGGCACATCAACTCGGCGGTTTCTATAATTTGCCACACGGCGTATGCAATGCGGTATTACTGCCGCACGTGTGTGAATTCAACCTGATTGCCTGCCCTGACCGTTATGCCAAAATTGCCCAATTGATGGGTGTCAATATTGACGGCTTAACTGTGAATGAAGCTGCGGATGAAGCCATTCAGGCGATTCGCCAGCTTTCAGCCGCGATCGGCATTCCATCTGGCTTAAATGAACTGGGTGTGAAAGAAGCAGACTTAGCCATCATGGCAGAAAATGCGCAAAAAGATGCCTGCATGCTAACCAATCCACGTAAAGCCACGCATGCACAAGTGGTTGATATATTCAAAGCAGCAATGTAAATCCTCAATGTAAGTCTTCTCCCCCCAAATTTCTGACTTACATTTTTGGCAATCTAAATTCCATGTTCTTAACGAGCTGGAAAACTTAGATTGCCTTTTTTTATTTTTGGCCTTAAAGCAATTTGACAAATAGCTGCCCATCATGAAGGATAAAAGAAAATTGATAATTCCAAATGAGCACAACAATGACAGAACAGACAATTGAACCGCTTTATCAACTTGATGTTTTAGGTTCAGGCTATGAACAGGCCACCCTGGATTTCCCTGATGATTATGAGGGTCAGGTTACAGCAACACTGGTGCGTAAAAAAGCGCAGCACGCAACCCGCAAAGCCGTTTTATATATTCATGGTTTTATCGATTATTTTTTTCAAACCGAAATGGCAGAACAGTTCAACCAGCATGGTTTTGACTTTTATGCACTCGACTTGCGTAAATACGGCCGCTCCCACCTTCCCCATCAAAAATATTATAACGTACGTGAAATGGCTGAATACGATGCCGAAATTACCCAAGCTTTAGAGATTATGGCTGCAGAAGGTCATGATGCTGTTCTGTTGTGCGGTCATTCGACTGGCGGTTTGACCACGACTTTATATGCAGCACATCATCCGGATCATCCTTTAATTAAGGCACTCTGGGTCAATAGCCCGTTTTATGACTTCAACATGAATCCAATCAAGAAAAAACTCGGTCTGCCCAATTTAAGTCGCGTCGGCAAGATTTGTCCAGATCTGGAATTTCCCAGTGAACTGAATAAATGGTATGTGACCAGTTTGCACAAAAGCTTAAAAGGAGAATGGGACTTTAATCTGGAATGGAAAAAAACCACTTATCCGCTGGTTCGCTTGAGTTTTATACGGGCAATTTTTGAAGCGCAGAAGGAAATTCATCAAGGCGTGACCTTAAATATCCCGGCCTTAGTGATGCATTCAGATCAAACCAAAAACCCAAAAAAATGGCATAAACATGCTCAAAGCAGTGATGTGATTCTGGATGTCAAACATATTGATAAATATGCCCGGAAAATGAAAGGTGATGTCACTATCGGTGAAATAAAAGGTGGACTGCATGATCTGGTTCTGTCTGAAAAATCGGTACGCGATCAGGTCTATCAGCAACTGTTCCAATGGTTAGACTCAAAAGGTCTATAAAATAAATTTTCTGTTCTAGAGCTTAGACATCTTTATATTTAAGCAAGGTTTGATGCACGGGATGGGTTTTGGGCATGAGTTCAATTAAACGCTCCACGGCATCAATCGCTTCAGGAAAACGCGCCACGTGCTTAAGCAAAACATCGGTCTCATTGGCTTTAAAAATGGCGTCACTTAAACGCGATTCCAGACAGTCGCGCCAGGCACATAAAAATGGACTTTCGGTTTTTGCCAGAAAGACGCCCGTACACAATTTTAAGGCCGAATCGATATAGCCGGCATCTAAAGATTGCTCGGTCAGTAGAAAATCAGCTTCTACATGTGCCAATAAACGATAGGGTCTAGACCCCAGCATGCCGCCTAAAATATCGCGCAATTGTGACATTTCCGCTTTTAAAGTCCCTATGCTGACTTTTCGCTCGCCATATACAGCCTGATGCAAAGTATCTAAACTTAAGCCTTGAGGACACAGTGCCAGAATGGTCAAAATTTCGATTTGACGTGGCGTAAGCACCAGAACTTTGCCATTGAACATGACTTGCGGCACAGAAAATGCCCGAATAAACAATCGCTGTTTTTGATATTCAAGTAATGCAGATTGAATAATCGAGGCACAACGCTCAGCCGCCAGCAAACCCAGGCTATTATGCTTTTGCCATGTTGTCGACAGGTCAATCACTCCGAGAACCTGTTTCGAATAAGGATCAATAATCGGGGCGGCATAACAGACCCAATCATGAATTGATGACATGTAATGTTCATTGGAAAATACACAACACGATTGTTGCGTCTTTAACGATAAAGCCAAAGCATTGGTGCCGACCAGTTCCTCGCGCCACTGCCCGCCTTCGATAAAATGTACACTTTCTGCCGCACTCTGCATTTGTGCACTGGATGCCGTCCAGATGATGGTACTGCCAATATCACCGACCGCCAGCACCATCGAAGATTGCTCGGCAATATGCTTTAAATCTTGTGCACAATGCTGCAAGGCATGTTCTAAAGCAGAAGGATAAGTTTCTTTTTGTAAATGAACCAAGGGCGCAGCTGCACGATCTTTGGGAATTTCAGCAGAAGTTGAGCGTTGCCAAGAACTGACAATGCTTTGTCCCAACTGCTCTGCATGCAAGGGAGAAAGACTGCTACTTTGTCTAAACTTCTCAATTTCCTGTCTTTTTTGCGTCAAATTTTGCTTTGTCATCATTCCTTATTCTCACAACAATTCATGATTTACATCCGCTGTAATCGCTATTCTTTTAAAGCCGATTGAAAAGATTGTAAACCTTCTTGTCTCCAACCTTTCTCCAACCTTTCTCCAACCTTATTCCCTGTATGCTAATCAAATATTGTACAAAAGTACCTTATACCAAAGCTGTAGATACGGTTAAAACACTAAAATAAGCAAAGGAAAATTCATATGCGTTACGTCGATCCTAATCAACCTGGTTCAAAAGTTCAGTTTAAAGCCCAATATGAAAACTTCATTGGTGGACAATGGGTAGCACCCACAAAAGGTGAATACTTTGACAATATTTCTCCTGTCGATGGTAAGGCATTCACCAAGATTCCACGCTCGAGTGTTGAAGATATCGAACTTGCACTGGACGCAGCGCATAAAGCCAAAGAACAATGGAACAAATCCTCTCCTACCACCCGTTCCAACATGCTGTTAAAAATTGCAGACCGTTTAGAAGCCAATTTAGAGCTTTTGGCTGTAGCTGAGACTTGGGATAACGGTAAACCGATCCGTGAAACCCTGGCTGCCGATATTCCTTTGGCGATTGACCATTTCCGCTACTTTGCCGGCTGTATCCGCGCGCAAGAAGGCGGCATTTCAGAAATTGATGAAGATACCATTGCCTACCATTTCCATGAGCCTTTAGGCGTAGTCGGGCAAATTATTCCCTGGAACTTCCCTATTTTAATGGCGACCTGGAAACTGGCACCGGCTTTGGCGGCGGGTAACTGTATTGTGCTGAAACCGGCAGAACAGACCCCGGCCAGTATTCTGGTTCTGGTTGAGCTGATCCAAGACCTGCTGCCTGAAGGCGTATTAAACATTGTCAATGGTTATGGTGTTGAAGTGGGTCGTCCACTTGCGACCAATCCACGGATCGCCAAAATTGCATTTACCGGTTCAACGGCGGTTGGTCAACAAATTATGCAATATGCGACCGAGAATATTATTCCGGTCACCCTTGAACTGGGTGGTAAATCACCGAATCTTTTCTTTGAAGATGTCATGGCAGAAGATGATGACTTCTTAGATAAAGCGCTAGAAGGTTTTGTGATGTTTGCCTTAAACCAAGGTGAAATTTGTACCTGTCCTTCTCGTGCATTGGTTCAGGAAAGCATTGCCGATCAATTCCTGGAAAAAGCCGTAGAGCGTGTGAAACGGATTAAGACCGGTCATCCACTCGATACAGATACCATGATTGGTGCGCAAGCCTCTCAAGAACAGCAGGATAAAATCTTGGGCTGTATCGCAACAGGTCGCGCCGAGGGCGCTGAAATATTGACAGGTGGTGGTGAACGTCATGAAGTGGGACAAGGTTTCTATATCGAACCGACCATTTTCAAAGGTACCAATGACATGAGAACGTTCCAGGAAGAAATTTTTGGACCTGTACTTGCTGTTGCCACTTTTAAGGACTTTGATGATGCGATTAAAATTGCCAACGACACTATTTATGGTTTAGGTGCAGGTGTCTGGTCCCGTTCAGCACACACCTCTTACCGTGCCGGTCGTGCCATTCAGGCCGGTCGAGTATGGACCAACTGTTATCACATCTACCCTGCACATGCGGCATTCGGTGGCTATAAAAAATCGGGCATTGGACGTGAAAACCACAAGATGATGCTTGATCATTACCAGCAAACCAAAAACCTGTTGGTGAGCTATTCAACTAAACCGATGGGCTTCTTCTAAAAATATCTTGGTATAAAGCATCAAAAAAGCGGACTTCGGTTCGCTTTTTTTATTATTGCAGACCATTAACCAAATCATTTCGCTTGAAACCTTCATTTTTGTTTAGATTCGGGCTAAATTTCTCTTATTCCAAATATCCTGAAAAAATAGTATGACTACACTCTCTCCAGATTTCCCAGACACCATTTACGCCATTCAGCATCTTGCTTTTGAAGACTTAGGTGTCATGGAAGATGTCTTTTATCAACTCGGCTTTCGGGTCCGTTATTTTGAAGCCGGTGTAGATGACCTAAGCAAAGCATTTCAGCATAAAGGTTTGACCATTATTTTGGGCGGACCGATTGGTGTTTATGAAACGGCTGATTATCCTTTCTTACAACAAGAAATTGACTTACTAAAAGTTCGTTTAGAAGAAAATTTACCAACCCTTGGCATTTGTTTAGGCGCCCAACTGATTGCACATGCCTTGGGTGCAAAAGTCTATGCAGGCCATCAAAAGGAAATCGGCTGGAGTACACTAAGCATTTCAAATACCCCACACAACTTGCTTGCACCCTTAATTGATATCCCTGTTTTACACTGGCATGGTGATACTTTTGATTTGCCTGAACAGGCTGAATTATTGGCAAGCTCTGATGTTTATCCAAACCAGGCTTTTTCAGTAGGCAAAAATATTCTGGCGCTGCAATTTCATCTAGAAGTTGCAGCAGAGAGCTTGGAAAAATGGCTTATTGGCCATACCAGTGAACTGCGTAAAGCTGAGATTCATATTCCTTCTTTACGTGCTGACAATGAAAAATATGCCACGTCTTTAGAAACTGTTGCTACAGAAATTTTACGAAACTATATGAAGCAAATCATGCAGCAAGGGATGAGCAAATAAACTTTAATTTATGATCTAATTCATTTATAAGGGTGTCATTCATTTATATAAGTTTCTAATGATGACACCTTTAATCAGTATTGCGCTCATTCACTTCTTTGCATTGATCAGTCCAGGTCCAGATTTTTTCTTCGTCACGCAAAGTGCAATTCGCCAGTCCAGATCGTATGCCCTGTTTGCAGCTTTAGGTATTTCACTCAGTATTTTAGTCTGGTCAATTTGTGCAATCAGCGGTCTACATTACCTTTTTCAAAAGATGGCATGGCTGCAACAGATATTAACGATTTTAGGTGGAATATATCTTTTTTTATCTCGGAGTTCAACTGTTTAAATCGGCCTTCAGTAAACAGCAAGAGTCAGCTTAGAGGTGGTCCCACTTGTTTGAACAACTAAAAGC
>CABFOJ010000528.1_pt1 | contig 17586 bp, 20 predicted proteins | sample 3521971 | NCBI WGS metagenome assembly CABFOJ01 (sample SAMEA5312459, study PRJEB27640) | indoor metagenome | biome: indoor environment; feature: uncontrolled; material: polymer tiles stone | place: Germany | collected 2014-07-07 | reverse complement strand
CCGTGAATTTGAGGAAAAGCAGAAGCAAGATCAAAAGCAACTCGGAATTCGCTTCGCTCATAAAGCCTTTTTACTCGCTACGCTCGGTCTAGGCTCAATTTTTTACATGTGATTTACGCTTATTTAGGCTTCACAGCCTAAAAAGCTGTTTTTCAGAGAGTCTAGGCGCGAATTTTGCTGATGTCGCTCGTAGACACTCGCTTTGCTCATCTTGGTTTTTACATCGAAAAGTTAAAGCCAGTGTCTTTTTTAATAGTCGGTGTTGGTTTATTTTCAGGAGTGAGATTGAGTTCTTGATTCTTAAAGGATGGATCAACTAAAGCTTGTTGCTGTTGAATTACTTTAATCTCGGCAGCATGCGTTTCTGGACTTAATTTATTTAATAACGCTTTTACTTCCAGGCTGCTATAGGCTTGGTCATTCACACTGTAAAACGGTTTAGCACTGAGGTTGAGTTCCTGGTGTTTCTGGAGTTGTTCTCGTTCAAATTCTTGTTGGTTATGCTCGCGGATTTGTTTGATCTGCTCTAAATATTCAGGTGTATTGTTTTGATTGCCAACTCCAAGCTTGGGTTCGGCAATGTAAAAGGTGCCGTGATCTAAATTATATTGTTTATAACTTGAAGACGATACTCGATTGGGGATGTTGATCTCTTGTCCATCGATTTGGTAAGTCAAGGTCGGGGCATATTGGCGTAAGGCATCATTCATATAGTTTTCCCACTCCTTGCGGATATACAGTAAGAATGAACGGTAGTTGTCAAAGCCTTCATCAAGTTGTCTTTTTTTCGCCCCGCCTTTCTCCGGGTTTTTCGGATTAAAGCGTTTGAAGTAGGTTTCTGGCGTGCGGTCAAGGCCATCATTGGCTTTCAAAGACAACATGAGATGACAATGCGGTTGATCAATGCCGCCAATTCTCGATTTAACGTTGTGTATGGCGTAAGAATGCGGATATTGGTGACTGGCTACGTGTTCATTTAAAAATGCCTCTACCAGTGTTTTACGCTGTTCTGGTGTAAGTTCATTGGGGAGAGCCAATTCATATTCCATGTAGACTTTGGCATTGGCTCGCTCATGGGTATCTGCTGCTTTCCAGAAGTCAGCAGGATCTTTCGCCCAAGATGGCATACAACCACCCGGTTCAATATGTTCTAAAACTTCTTGGCTTTTGACACGCACATGCTGATATTTTTCTAATCGAGCAATATAGAAATAATGTTCGAGTGCATAGCCTTTGGGTTTGTCTCTTAGTTGCAGGTGATAGCTAGCCATTTTCTGCCATTGTTTTAATAATTTGCTTTAAGTAAATCGGCAAACCATCTTCGTCGCGATAGTCTGTGAGTTGATCTAAAACCAGTGGAAACAAGGTCTTGGCTTGAGTTTCACTGAGGCCAACATTGAGCATTTCTTGAAAAATGATCGTATTGCAATTGGCTAAATTAAAGTGCATATCTTGACTAAAAAGAGCACGAATCATTTGTGCTGCAGTCAGTTTGGTGACATCAATATTTTTTGTTTTTAACAATGCTAATAGTGCTCCTCCTAGTTCAAATTTTTTCTTGTTATCAGCATTCCGTTTTGCTTTATTTTCTTTCTTCTCGAGCTGGTTGAGATACAGTTTTAAGCTATTTTCATCGACTTTGTTGTCTTTAAAACGAAGATATTGAGTTGCCATTGTTTTGAGAATATTCAGTGTCTGATCTTCACGAGTGCTTTGGTATTGTTGATATAACTCGACGAACTTTTTTTGAAAGAAATCATGCGATGTTGTTTTACAGAGTTGTTGATAAAGCAGTTCAACTTTTTGAAGCTCTCTAAATGGTTTAATGGCTTGTTTTACGATGACTAATGCAGTTGGTGACAAGTTCTGCATTTCAAATTGAGATGCTTGAATTTCACGAACTGCATTTTGAGTGACTTGATCCCAAATTTTATACTTTCTCACATAGTCGACATAGGCCTTTAACTCTAGTTGATTGAGTAAAAGAGCTGGTCGTCCACGTTTTTTTGACTCAGAGTTTTGCATCTTAACAAGAAATCCATTCACGAAAAGTTTCATTATGCGTTGTAGCATAATTCATTTTTCGAATGGATTTTAATTAATAAAAAATAAAATTAATTTTATTTTTTATTAATTCGCACTTAACAGTTTCTCTTCGAGAAACTACAGTCCGTGAGGGAATCCTTCCCCTCAACCCCTGGGCATCAGCAGCTTAGGTATTGAACCTAAGCTGCTGATATTTAAGCAATATGCTTAAATTTTAAAATCAAAACAATGCTGTGCTTTTCGCTTAAATTGCGCTTGTTTCCGGTAAAAAAGATGTCCGTTGCTGCATTTTCAGTTTCGTTTCTACAAAAACGGTTCTGTTACCGAATTTTCAGTTTTATTTCTGCAAAAAAAAAGTCTGTTGCTGCACTTTTAGTTTCGTTATTACACTTTGCTTGATCGTGTTAGCAACGATTAAAACAAGTCTTAGATTTATACGTGACAATAAAAAGCCAGTTGTATGAACTGGCTCTTTCTATTTGGGATTTACTTACCAATTGCGATTTTTTACCGTGCCTCTCATAAATTAACAGTCAAAGCTGAAGAAGTGCTCTGGGAAACAAGAAACAAAGGCTTTTTGAATATCGCTGTACTCACACTCAGGATGCTTCTCTAAATAACGTCGAGTCCAAATCAGTGTGGCTTCATAATCATTAAAGCACTGATCGAGTTGTAAAAAAATCCACAGTTCATGGGCTTTTTGAATGAAAAAGTCATTGATGATCATGAGAGCAATTTTCTTTTCAGTGTTTGAATCCGGGTATGAGTACATATTACATTTCTCCGATAGTAAGGATAAATAGGTTAGTTGATAAGCTATTTATAACACATAAAATTATGTGCTTACCACATAATTTTATGTGTTTTTATGTAAATATAACCCTATGCTATAATCTCAAAACACCATTTCTATAAATTTAATTAAATGCCATATACTGAATTTCAACGTCTTGTCGGTAAAGCAGGGCTTTCAATTAAGGAATTTGCTGCCTTATTGGATATGAAACCTAATTCGATTACGAATTACAGTAAACAAGGTGTGGTTCCTACACATATTGCTGTAATCGTTGCGTTGATTTCTACGATGAAAGATGAGGGATTAGATTTCTATCCAATTTTTGAAAAAGTTAAGTCGTATTCACAAGAATAAAACTCTCGTTTTTTGATTGTTGTAAGCTTTTTAGTAGATATTGATGATGTAAAAAATGCCTGAACTTCAGGCATTTTTTTGTTTCAGGAACTTATAAGCCTCGATAGAACTTTTCAATAAAGTATCGAGTTTTGAGAACCAGGGTGATCATCAAATTCTTATATTCTGAGATCTTAGGTCGAGCATTCGGTAAACCGGACATTTCTATTTTGGAGTTACAGATGAATTTCGCATAAGAGATTTTATGTTAAATATCTTACTTAAACCTAATCTGTAAATTTAAGGTCATATATAACTCTCCATTTTCAATGAATAGATTTCCATAGTTGTGTCTCGATTTGCTAGCAGCTTCAAATCTTGTGTTGTTATATAAATATTCTTCGAATTCATGTCTATGATATAGGTGATAACAAATAACATCGCCATCTTCTTTAATCACTAAATAACCACCAGTTGCATCAATATTATTGCCAGTCCAAACTGTGCTAGGGATCATTCCTATAGCTATTTCACATAAAAGTTTTTTAACTTTGTATTCATAAAAAGGGTGTTGATGTTGTAGTGAATAGTGCATTGGATTTGCAGATGCAACTTGTTCAAATATTTCTTTTACGGATGTAATTGGAGAGGTGTAATACTTGTAAAGTGCTTCAGAAATTATGTTCGGAAGTAGGCTATCTAAAAGAATTAAATTATTATTAAAAACATCATTTGTTATATGGGAAAACTCAACACTTCCCCCCAACGATTCTAAATGGTGTATACGACCTTGAATGATGGGAACGGTAAATTCTAATTGATTGAAGTCATCAATTTCTTGTGGTGACAAAGTAAGGTTCTTAACTTTATAAACGAAATTGGTGGCTTGACTAGCATTAAGTAGCGTTGAAGCCTTGCCTAATTTGGATTTAATACTAAAACCTAGCTCTGGAGTTGTTCCGATCTTTTCATCATAAATGATAATTCTAATATCACTTTTTGCGCTGGATTTAGCTTTGATTTTCTTTGAATTATATTGAGATATAAAGGTTTCAACTTCAGGAATAGAAAAGGATGCTGTTGGTTGTTTTTTCTTTATTTCAGTTAAAAGAAATTCTGTGATGCCTTTAAAATCAGATTGGCTAATTGTGAAGGTAGAAGTACCATTTTGAATATGTACTACCCCATGATTAGGCTCTGGAGAATATGTAAGAAGATCCTGCGATTCTTGCCGTAAAATACTAATAATTGGATAAATTAAGTTAGGAATTTTATTTAAGTCTTTATCCCCTGCATATAGTTTTCCCTCACTAAGCAGTTTGAATAGAGCGTAGACTTCGCTCCATTCACCTTTATTTGCTGTAATCATTATTTCATCTTCAGTTTTTCTAGAATCAAATTAGCTGTAGCTTGTATCGCTGGAACAGCAACAGAATTACCAAACTGCTTATATGCAGCGGCATCAGACACAATAATTTTAAAATTATCAGGGAATCCTTGTAAGCGTGCCCATTCTCGGGGAGTCATTTTCCGGATACCTTGTCTATTTACTTCACCTTTAATTCTCGTTGTAGGCGTATAGTCCGTAATTCGATGATCTATAACAAGATTACGTTCACGCCCCATACCTCCGACTACAATAGCATTAGCTATAGAGTTATCTGGGATGATTGCATAACCAAAACCATTTCCTTTGCTTTCATGATGGGCTTTATGTCGTTCTAAAGTCTGTAAATATTGATTAGAAAGATAATATTTTGTAGGAACAACATTTTCCTCTTTCACATCAGCAAAGCAAACTTTCTTACCTGTTGGTGTTGGGTATTCAAAATCTTGAACACCAGTATCTTTATGAAATCCTACAATGAAAATACGTTCACGGTTTTGAGGAACACCGAAATCTTTAGCATTAATAATTTTAGGTTCAGGAACATAGTAGCCAAGATCTTCTCTCAGTACTTGTAAGATAGTTTTTAAAGTTTTTCCTTTATCGTGGCTAACTAAACCTTTTACATTTTCTAGGAAAAAGGCTTTAGGCTGTTTTCTTTTTATAATATCTGCTACATCAAAGAATAGAGTTCCTCGAGTATCTTCAAAACCAGATCTTTTACCAGCTATAGAGAAAGCTTGGCAGGGAAATCCACCACATAAAATGTCAAAATTATCTGGGATAGCATCTTTGGTTGATTCTAATGTTATGTCTCCATAAGGAGTATCACCAAAATTTGCCGTATAAGTTTTCTGCGCTGCTAAATCAATTTCAGATGAAAATACACATCGGCCACCAAGATTTTGGAAAGCTAATCTGAATCCACCAATTCCTGCAAAGAGATCAATAAACTTAAATTTGCTCGGATAAATAGGATTAAATGGCACTTTCTCAAAAAGAGGAATTGTCTCATTAATTAGAGTCGGATCAACTTCATTAAAGTGACTATTACTCGAATTCATTACAGGCCTTAAGTACAAATATCAAAAGAAGAACAATAGCAAAGTTAGGCAATAATTTCTTTGGTCATAGGACATATATTGTCGTGTTGTTCATATATGGATCATAGAGCGAATAATTTATGTTAATTTAAGATTTCCTAAAATTAACATAATACACCTTATACGAAAGGCCCTATTCACGGGCCTTTTGATCATCTGATTAACATAAAATCTCTTATACGAATCAATGATAAAGTCGAGATTTCATATTGGGTCTTAGCAGATCTTATAGTGGCTGATTTAAAGTCAAATTCTTTAAAAAAGACTTCACACTTTGATCTCATGGAAAAATATTTTTATAAATATTAATATAATAGGTCATGTTAATGAACATGCATAAATATTATCAATTATTGGAATTCGAATGAAAAACTATAGTTTAGTACTTGCAGTATTATTTTCTTCAATGCTGACAGGCTGTGCCGTCAATCTGCCTTTTAACAATCGTCTGAACTATACATCTGTATCTAAATTATCAGAAATACAAAAAACAAAGGAAGTTATTACGATAAAGTGGAATCCGAATACTTTTCCTCAACGTATTGATGTACAAGGTGCAGATGGATTTGTAGGAGGAGGATCGCGAACTCGTATTCCTACTGGTGTCGCATTGTCTAGCCGAATTGAGGAAGCACTTTCACAGTTTGTTCAGTTATCACCAAATGGAAATCCTTTAACAATCACAGTTGAGAATGCTAGATCAGGATTTGAATATTCTGCTGGGATTTTCAATGTTACTCCAGCTATCGATGTTGCGAATGTGACTTTCACTGCTACGTTTGAGTATAAAGGTGAAAAATGGTCAAAAACATTCACTTCTAAGCTTAAAGACCCAAAAATAGGTGGATCATCGCAAACTGGCCTATTGGATTCAGCATGGGACGATATTGCAGTGCAAGTAGCTAAAGATGTTGCATTACATTTGAATAAGTAAGTTTTATTTTATATTAAATAAAAAAGCCCAACATCCTGTTGGGCTTTTTCTTGGAATTGGAATCAGCTATAACAATAGAAATACTCTAAGAAATCATACTTATGATTCGTTTTACTTTTTTTGAAGCTTTGATCTTTTTCCCAATCTTACTCTGGCCAATCACACAAATCGTTTTAGCAGTCTTATTGGCTATTAGCTATGTCTATCGAAAACATGCGATTGGTAAATATTCACTGATTTTTCTGATCGTGTTTTCAATCATTTTTTCATTCACGACAATTTACTTTTTTGCACAAGACTGGGTATAAATTAACCAAAATTATTGGCAAAAGATATCAAACTTGGTCAAAAAAAATCCGCTTTGTAACCAAAGCGGATTTTTGCAGTATTTTTGAATTATGTAAAATGATTAAGCTTTTGAAAATTATAAACTTTTATAAGGTGATTTCGCATAACGCCCATTATGTTAAATAAGTGAAAAGACAATTTATTTCCAAAAAATAAGGTTTTGTAAAAAGCTTCTTTTTTTTAGACATTCGTTAGGTTTATTTCCAGTTATTGTTTTATGTTTAATGTCAAAAATACTATTTATAAAAGAAAAGCTTAATCCATTTTCAGTTATTAACTTCTTAACTAAGCTATCTTTCTGAAGATGAAAAATTACTTCTTCTTGAAGTAGTAGTATTTCTACTATTTTTTGATCATCTATTCTTCCTATCATATGGTTATGTGATGAACTATATTGAAGAAATTTTAGTCTACAGATTTCCTTTATTACTTGTTCTAATGTTGCATTTTCATCAAATTCTAATTGTATTTCTAAAGGGCCTAATTGATCATCTTGGGAACAACAAGCTTCTCTTGTAATATGGACTATCATGATCTAAGTATCCTTTAATTTTTCTAAAATTAACATAATACACCTTATGCGAAATCAAAAAAGGGAGCTGTAAGCTCCCTTTTTTACTAATTTTTTTCAATTTTTAGATGTCAATCTAGGCTTCAATAAATTAAGCACCTAAACGCATTAATTTCTCTTGAATCGCATCGCTTACAAAAGCATTAAGAGAATTATCACTTGATGCTAAAACAGCTTTACGGTGTAACTCAGGACTAATACGGACATTAAATGTACCTTTGAATGGCTGATCGGGTTTTTTACCTAATTCAGCACAAGACTCTAAATATCCATCGACAGATTCCTGAAAAGCTTGTTCAAGAGTTTTTAATGTTTCTGCTTCATAAGTGATGAGATCACGGATAAATGCAAGCTTTCCAAATAACTCACCTGTTTCAAGATCAGGTTCAATTGTACCTAGATAACCTTTGTATTTTAAATAGCTCATAAAAATCCCTCCTGCTTGAGTGCCTGTTTTACAGATTTCAAAGCCCCACCTTTGATTTCATTTTCAGGGTGTGGCCTGTGCAGTAAAATCATGTGTTCAGTTTTCGTATTAAAAAAACGGACACGAGAGCCTGCCATTTCAAATTTTTCATAGCCGAGCTGATTCAGTAAAACGACTAAATCTTTATACGGAAATGTATTTTTTGAATTTCCAAATTTTTCCAGTAACTTTTCCGTTTTACCCATACTTCAGCCCTACTGCTATTGCAACTAAGTATAGTTACTTTTAAATAATAATTGCAACTATATTTAGTTGCAATTTCGTATAACAGCCCTTATGTTAAATCAGGTTTAAAACTTAATATCATGTGAATTAAAGTAGGTCGGATCAAACTCTATCTCTCCTATTTCATCCTCGATAATTTGCATGTAATCGTCATATCTTGGATGTTTGGGGTCTTGTAATGCATCTAAAATATCAAGATATCCAAAAATTCCTCCAATATCTTCAAATGGAGCATGATTTTGACCATCTATACAACATGGATATTTTTTATTTAAATCAGGAGATTGTCTGCTTTCTACAGTAATCAAATGTTCCCAACAATCGCCAAAATCATATGTATATATAATTTTTTTACCTACACGTAGAACTTCTTTCAATTTTTGTCTTTTATTGATCTTTTCATGCTTAATAGTCGTGAATTCATGTAAATGGCTATCTTCCCAATCAAAAGCAGATTGAATTGCCTTATGGAGCGTAGATAAAGTAGCTGCCGATGAAATTTGAATAGTTCTCCAGATTTCAGGATCACTGCCTAGAAGACTAATTTTTAATTGAAAAACTTCATCAGAAGATTTGAGCTTTACAGTTCCCATAACAGCCTAGTTCTCAAAAAATAGTTTTAGTAAATCTAAAATTAACATAATACACCTTATACGAAATGCGTTATAATTATCCTTATAATTCAAGGCTGTAGTTTCTTTTTTGCCCAACCTCCCCCAAGGTGGGCTTTTTTTTTATGATTTTTCACGTTCCACGCCTATTATTTGATCAATTTTCCACAACTTTGTTCATATCAGTTAAACAATCGTGGTTAATCATAGGGTCTAAAAAAACGGCTCCAAAAGCCTCTTTTTTCCGGTTCCTGTTCAATGTGCTCGGGTACTGGAATCCGCTTATTTTCCGTTTGTTCCGGAGTAGTCAATCCGTCATGTTTCGGCTCAGGTTCTGACCGAGGATCCGTTGCTATATCTTGGCTAGGTTTCTGATCGGTAAACGTAGTCATATTGGTTTTTGGAGCTTCTAACAGTCGTTGTATTGCTTCTATTTGATTGTCTTTTGCTTCTAGCTGTTCTCTTTGGAAAACTTCTCGCTCATGTGCAAGTTCTAGCTGTTTTTTAAGTATGTCTACTTGCTGTTTTAGCATGTCTACTTCTGTATCTTTTTGTACCGTAGTAGACTGTAACGTAGTTACATTATTATTTTTATTAGATGGTTCGCCAAATACTCGTATGGCTTCAGATAAATCTATTTTCCCATCACTATTTTTTGATAAATCCCCTTTATTTATACGTTTATAGATACTTTGACGATTCATTCCATAGAGTTGAGCTAATTCAATAACAGATAGTGCTTTCATCATGTAACCCAAGTAAAAGTCTGTATGTCAGTAGACAATATTTAGTAATGTAACGTTACATCAATGATTTAACGATAGCCAACCTTTTCAAGCATGGGAGCAAACTCTTTTAACTTCTCAGAATCTTTAAGCATTTCAGCAATTCTTACTGCGAATTGAGGATAGCTTTCAGTTCCTTGAGAGTATTTACTCATTTCAGGAAGTTCAGATAGCTTATTGGAAAATAAGTGGCGTTGAGAGTCAGTCATTTTTTTTGAAAAAAGATCTAGATTGCCAGATATTGTCTGATTTTCTAATGATTTAGTTTTAGATTTTTTTTGTTTAAAAGAAAAAGAAAAACCAGATATTGAACGGCCTTTTTTATGCTGTTGGTAGGTTGCCTCTATATCTGTTTTTTCGCTAATTTCAGAAATGGCTAAGTCAAGAACTCTAGTTTTAAAGTGATCCATACGCTTGTATTCATTAACACCAATTCCAAGTTGTTCTCTAAAAGTTGCTAATTCAAATACTGGCGTTTTTCCAATAGCTTTCCATTGAATTAATAACTCGTATAATCTTGCTGAATATGTACTGTTAAGCTGGGCTGTTTGGCTTAGTAAATATTGAGTAAAAAAGTCTTTAATACCATCAATTTTACTTATGCCTTGTACAACAGCTAAAGTGAAAACAAGTTCAATAGCCCCTTCATCATCTAGATATTTTACTTGCTGAATCCATCTACTTTTGACTAATTTCCCATCTTCATCAAAGAAGCTAAATCTTCTGTTAAATAAAGAATCCTCTGCTTCTTTCATTCTCTGATAAGCATTTTGCCTTGTTGTCCCAAAAACTTCAGCATATCTCAAAGCATCTATTCGTAAAGGAGTATCTGTACTTAGTCCAGTACCCGTATGTCTAGCATCAACAATGGCTAATTGAACAATATGAAACTCTGATAAAGATAGAGTTTGAAAAGCTTGGTTTAACCGATTGGTTTTTACAACTAATTCTTTTGACATAGACTCAATTGAAATATTTTTATACCCACAGATTATAACAATGTGGGTATAACTGCAACTGTGTAGTTAAGGGTGTAATTAGGAGGGTAACTAAACGTGGGGGAATGGGTAACTAAACGTGGGGGAATGGGTAACTAAACGTGGGGGAATGGGTAACTAAACGTGGGGGAATGGGTAACTAAACGTGGGGGAATACAAAGGTTAGTTATTGAAATTTAATAATTAAAACTAAGTTAAAAACCTTTAAAAACCTTAAAATAATTAAAAACCTGAATCATGAAAAATTGCCCTTGGTTTTCGCTACGCTCAAACTCTATTGAATCTCGCTTTCGCTCGATTCGTCGGGGCAATTTTTTGGTTAAAGTTTCCGTGAATTAGCAAAAAGCAAAAACAACTCGGAATTCGCTTTGCTCATAGAGCTTTTTTACTCGCTACGCTCGGTCTAGGCTCAATTTTCTGTATGTGATTTACGCTTATTTAGGCTTCACAGCCTAAAAAGCGGTTTTTCAGAGAGTCTAGGCGCGAATTTTGATTGAGCCGCTCGTAGACACTCGCTCATCTTTGGGGACTCTAAATTGAAACAATCAGGACTATTCATGTTTATGTTGGTGTTTTTCAATTTCTATCGTTGATAGTTTCTTATGATTACTTTCCCAAGTTGATAGGCCTTCAAGAACATCAAGAAATAAATTTTGTCGTTTAAAAAAATTGTTGTTCTGTTCAGTAATCTCTTTAAATATTTTACTTTTTCTTACGCTATATGCGAATTGACTGTTATTGACAATTCTATTGGTGATTTGATCTGGTGTTTCCGAACTAATATCAATATTCAATTTTTTAAAGGCTGCTAATACTGCACCACCTAATTCATATTTGCGTCTGTTTTCCTCATTACGCTTGATTTGTGCTTCGGTAAGGGTTTTCCTCGATTTGTTTAGAACTTCGCGTTTATGCTCATTTTCGAGGCGTATACGGTCATTGAGAACGGCCTTATGGATTTTTTGATAAGACTCTAAGGCTCGCTCTAGTCTAAACCAGGTGTCTCGATCCTGATCTTGTTGGGCCAAACTTAAAATTTCAACTTCATTGTCCATTAGTTTTTGTTGGTTATGTGCTTTGAGTTTGATCTGTTCAAGTAAGATTTGGCGTTGTTGATATAGCACTCTATAGCGATCTACAGTTTTAAACTTTTTGAATATCTCTTCATCAAATTTTTCTGTAGATAATAATGAACTTAAAACATGGGATTGGATTTCTGTGAGGAACGGTAATTTTTCTAAAAACTGCTGCAATTGAATCAGATCTTCATTTGATAAAACTTTAGCAGGACGACCTCGTTTCACCATGATCAGCACCCCAAAAAACACATGAATCAGATATCAGTAGAGTAGCATATGGCGGCATGAATAAATTAAATAAAATGTGGGAACATTTTATTTAATTTATTAGCTCGTTTCCGTGTTTCTAATTCGATATAATTACTAACGCAATTATATCGAATTAGAAACACTTCTCCTCGTGCTCCGCAGGCCATTAGAGACGTAAGTTATTGATTTGTATCTATCAGAGTACTGTTGCTGCATTTTTGACATTTGTTTCTGCAATAGCGATCTACCGTTACAACATCAAAAATGTGTGTTGCTGCAAAAAAAGTGTCGTTACAACATCAAAAATAACGTGAGGGCTAGACGCAAATATGTTCTTCTGTAATCTTGAACACAACAGTAAAAATCCGCCCCAAAAAGGTGGTAAAAATAACAAGCCTAGAACGGCCAAAGAGCGCTTTCACTACATCACTCGAACTGCACAATTTGCACAACATAAAGATCATGTTCATGAACAACTTGAGTTTGTTTGCTCAGGTAATATGCCGAGCTTTGCCGAGGGGAATCCGGAAGAATTTTGGCAGGCCTCGGATCTGTATGAACGCAAAAATGGTCGAGTCTGTTCAAGTTTGGTGGTGGCATTACCAAAAGAGCTTACATCGGAACAACGTATCGAATTGGCAGAGCAGTTTATTCAAGAGTTTGCTGACCGTTATCAATATCCTTATAGCTGTGCTATCCATCATCATGTTGGTAGTCTAGGTGGTCAAGAACAACCCCATTTGCATCTGATTTATAGTGAACGCCATGTGGATGGAATAGAGCGAACACCTGAGCAGTTTTTTAAGCGTTATAACCCTGAACAGCCAGAGAAAGGGGGCGCTCAGAAATTAACAGCCGATGTATTAGGGATGGGCAAAGCACAATTGCAGTTGTACCGACAAAAAACTGAAGAACTCATTAATGACAGCTTACAGCGTTATGCACCGACCAAAGTGCTTGAAATTAGAGGGCTAAAGGTAGAGGTTCCGAATGAGGTGAGTTGTCTATCCAATGAGGATTACAATAAAAAATACGATACTAATCTGCAAGATGTGCCGATGATGAATAAGGCACTGCGGTTTGCCAAAGAAAGTGATCCAGTTCGCTATCAGCAAAAACAGGACATGATTGTAGAAATTAATCGGTTGAGAGCTGAAAATCGTTATGAGCTGTACAAACCCTACTATGAGGTAGAATTGAATAAGCAAAAGTTACTAGAGCAAGAAAAGCAGAAACAGACACAAGAAAAAACGAAAGGATTTGATGGTCCTAGTTTTGGATTTTGATAGAGCGTACAAAAATCTGTGTCAGGTAAACTGACTGTAGGACTGTAAATTGTGTAATGGTCCTTTAAAAGGACCATTCAGGGAGTCTAGCTATTCAATTAACAGTCTCAAAATTGCATAAATGCTCCATCAGGAAAGAATGCTAAAAAAGCGCGTTTAACGTCTTCGTAATCATCATCTATATGTTGATCAAGATAATGCTGCGTCCATACCAGCGTTGCTTCTCGATCATCAAAGCATTTATTGACGTTTAAAAATAACCCCAGATTGTAAGATCTATTAATTGAGAAATCTTTAATTAGCTGTGTTCCAATTTTTCTACCGTTTTCAGAAAGATATAGATGATTGATCAAGTTTAAATTACCCATAGTAATGCCTCATTTTAAGAAGAAATAATTAAAAACACCTTCTTCATATGTCCTGAAAGAAGGATATGGGAATATTTAAACACATAAATAGTGTGTTAATCACATTATTTATGTGTTTAAATGTAAGTAAATGATCTGTGCTATACTTTTCCATCAGAACAATTCTGCTTTTTAAACTATGCCTTACGAAGAATTTCAAAGACTTATAGGTAAGTCTGGCCTTTCTATTAAAGAATTTGCAGCGCTTTTAGATATGAACGCGAACTCCATTACCAACTATAAAAAGAACGGTAAAGTGCCCACTACGATTGCAGTAATTGCGGTCATAATTTCAGATATGAAGGATGATGGTCTGGACTTTTATCCAATTTTTGAGAAAGTTCGAGCTTATCGTGATCAATAGAGTATTTGATGTGAACCCAATTAAAGATTTAATTGGGTTCTAACACGTGCATTTCGTAGAAGAGATTTTATGTTAAGTGGATGATCAAAAGGCCCATGAATTGGGCCTTTCGTATAACCTCCATCATTTTAAATGAGCGGTTTCTAGACTCCCGCACAAGCAAATGCCAATGCTATAACACAAAACTGTAGAATCATTAAGGGTGGGAAAAAGACATGAGTGATGGTCCATAAGCAGGCGATAGGAGTAACTATCCATCTCCCTCCTTTACCAGATGCAGTAATAATAATAAAAATAATTATTTGATAAATAATTACTCCGACACGGTTTTGTTGCACAAATATCTAAAAATATGATTTTATTATATTTATTTTTCATTAAAATTTTCACAACCCCCTTAAAGATCAGTATCTTGCAAAATATTTATGCAACAAAGCCAAAAAAATAGTAAAAAAACTGTAGGGGCTATTCAATAAATAAAATATAAATCGAATCTTTTAATGCTCTTTTTCTTAAATATAAAGGATTTAATTATAATTAATATATTGATATACATGATTTTTTATTATATTTTTTGCTATTCTATGTGTCTGTGCTATCTAGCTTAAAAAACCATCTCCGGTAAATTCAGTGCGGTTAAATAAGAGAAAAATAGAAGTTCAGCTACTTATTGAATATTAATATGCAATCAAAGGGGTAACTTTATAATGCCGATCACAACGGAATTTACAGAGTTCTAAATCATTAAGTATGAAATTTTATTTTACATATATCAAAAAATGACTTTTAAATCAGGTAAAATTATGAACTTTAAATTGGGTAAATCTCCACTTGCACTAGCTATCGTTGCAGCTATGCTTGTTGGTTGTGGCGGTGGTGGATCTTCTTCAAAACCGTCAACTTCGACACCTCCGACCAATCCAACCACGCCTACCGACCCAACTGATCCAACCACGCCTACCGATCCAACTGATCCAACCACGCCTACCGATCCAACTGATCCAACCAAACCAGTTGAAAAAGAGCCATCAGTAGTTGATACAAATACGACTGTTGCTAAGGTAAAAGTTGGGGTGCTTGATAGTGGTGTTGTTGAAACAGAAAGCCTAAAGGGTTCTATTTCCTCAATCAAAAAGTATTCATTTAATACTTCAACCGGCGAAGTTACTGTCACTGATCTATCTAATGCTTCTGCTAATCTGCAGGACAATGGCAATAGCAAGCATGGCACGTTTGTATCAACTATAATTGCAGGATCAAGTGTAAATGGTTCTGCCGAGGGAGTTGCCAACGGTGTAGCTGAAATTTATGCAGCTCAAACAACCGAAAATGGTATTGGTACTTCTTATACAAAAACGTTCTTTTTTGCCGCCAATGATCAAATGATGAAAAATGGTGTCAAGTTATTCAATATTTCTTTTGGTTCAAACTGGAACCGAACTGACGAAGAAATGATTGCTGTTATCAATCAATCGGGTGCCTTGGACGTAGTTAAGAATGGTGGCTTGTTGGTTTTCTCTTCGGGTAATGAAGGGCTTAATGAGCCATCATCTTTAGCATTATTCCCTAAATTTAATGCTGAAATCGAAAAAGGATGGCTTGTTGTTACTGGTTTAAATGAAGATCACACGGAACTATACCGAGATGATAGTGGTGAAGGCGCTAACGCATGTGGTGTGGCTGCAAAATGGTGTCTGGCTGCTGATTATGTAAACAACAACCTATCAAACTCTGCTCTAAGTGACTACTTATATTCGTTTCATGGAACATCTGGCGCAGCGCCTCAAGTAACGGGTACGGCTGCATTGGTATGGTCTAACTATCCTTGGATGACAGCAGATCAGGTTCGTCAAACTTTATTGACAACTGCTGATTACATGGACGATGGTAGTGTTAATAATGGTCTATACAATGAAACCTACGGTTGGGGTTACTTCAATAAAGACAAAGCTGTAAATGGCGTTGGAATGTTTACCAAAGAGTTTGGTGACTTTGATGCGAACGTAACTGATGGTTATGTTGGTGTTTTTTCTAATGACATTAAAGGCGATGCCGGTTTAATTAAAAACGGTAATGGTCGTCTGGTGCTTTCAGGTGATAACTCATATACAGGTGATACGACTGTTAATTCGGGCGTTTTAAAGGTATCTGGTGATACATCGAGTTCAGTATTTACGGTTAATGGTGGTGGTACATTACTTGGCGGTAATGGCACAACTGGATCAGTAAACAACTATGGCAACGTCTCAACAGGTGAGGGTACTTTAGCGGTCAAAGGTGACTATACCCAATCTAAAGATGCGTCTCTAACCTATAAAGTTGGTAATGAACTTACTGTCTCTGGTAAAGCGGACATCGATGGTGCTCTAAACGTGACAGCAACCGCTGCTAAATATGTTCAAACAGGCACCCATACGGTACTAAATGCTGATGGTGGATTAACAGGCCAATTCTCGGAAGTAAACACTAAGAGCGCATTCTTGACTGTAGGTAATACAGCTTATGATTCAAACAATGTGTATACCGATGTTGGCCTAAAGTCTGCTTCTGAGACCGCATCGATCAAAGGTGGTGTAAGTACTGCTTCTGCTCAATTGACCGATAAACTTCTTGCTAAAGCTGATGAATTGTATAAATCCGGTGATACTAGCAATAATTTGGTGAATTATGCAGCCCAATTGCAAGCGATTACCACTGCTGACGGCGTACAGGCTGTCTTGAACAGTAACTCAGGTTCAATCTTTGCTGAAACATCTTCGGTATTACTTAAAAACCAAAGTTTGGCAAATGGTTCGATTGTTCGTCATCTAAGTGATGCGGGCTTAGATGCTAGTGGTGTTTGGGTGGACTACACAGCATTAACAACCAAAAATGGTGCAAGCGGTTGGGATTCGGTTGATTCGGATGTTTACTCTACAAGTGTTGGTGTTGATTTCACACTGAATAATAATGCTTTAATTGGTGGCTATGTATCGCAACTTAAGGATAAGTCTGAATACAGTTTGAATGCCAATAAAGCTGAAACTGACCTTACTGGCTTTGGTGTGTATGGTAAGTATTTATTCAGTGATGCTTATATGCTTGGGACACTCCATTACGGTTTAGGTGATACTGAATACAGCCGCAATGTGAACTCTGGTTTAAGCACTGAGCAGTCGGTAATTAAATCTGATACTTCTGTTTTAAATTCTTATGTTGAAGCGGGTCGAAACTTCAATATGAAAACTGGTTCAGGCTCTTTAGATGTAACGCCTTTCTTTGCTGCTTCATATGCAAGCGTTAAGACTGATGGATTATCTGAGCGTTTAACGACTGGCTTAAAGGTTAGTGATTCTGACGCAGAAGAGTTTGGATTGCATGCAGGCTTACGCTTAACAAACACCTTCTCTAATGGCTTTACTTTGGGTGGTTTTGCTCAATACACTAATATCGTAGATCGTGACTTATCTAAAGTATCGGTGGCATCAAACTTAGATAATGATATCTCTGTTGATTTCACACCGCCTGATTTTGATAAAGACTATTTCATTTATGGTCTAAATGCGAAATACGAAACACCAATGAGTAAATGGGTGTT
>CABFOJ010000822.1_pt1 | contig 23366 bp, 35 predicted proteins | sample 3521971 | NCBI WGS metagenome assembly CABFOJ01 (sample SAMEA5312459, study PRJEB27640) | indoor metagenome | biome: indoor environment; feature: uncontrolled; material: polymer tiles stone | place: Germany | collected 2014-07-07 | reverse complement strand
AGTACTTGTACCCGCATGTCAAGGATTTTCTGACAGAACCTAAAATTTTTTGTAACTAAGATAAATTTACATTATATAGGGTAAATAGCAGATGATTCAGCACAGTACGGTGGTTGTCTTTCTTTTTAATGTCTTGAACGCGCATACCATTAATTAGTTTGTCATGCTTTTCTTGATTATCTTTAGCCCATAGTGGTTGAAGGTTAGCTAGTGACCAGCAAATATTAAAGTGATCCACATTGCCTTGATCAAATGCAGCGGCAGGGATTATGTGATCTATATGTATCTCTTTATTAATCACCTTATCCCAAGTCATACCATTGGTGAATAGGTTTTCGATATGTTTTTTAAAGTCCTTAAATGAATATCCGAATGTTCTCTCGAACAATACTAGGCCCCTAGCACTATTTCGAATAGGTACTCTTATTATTTTTCTACATCTTCTAATAATTATTTGAGCGTCTGCATACCAGCAATCATTACAGATCTTGCCGTGTCTACTTTTAAAAGCTGAAGGCTCTTGGATTCGTAAACATACATTGCATTTGTTTTTTACACCAACACCAAGTTCTTTATTTCTTATGTAGTTTGATTCAAATTCAGCATAAGTTAGCTTTCTGCCTTTTCTTATATGCGCTCTATGTCCACTACATACAGAGCATCTGTTTCTACCTGTCTCACGGTATTCATGTGGTCTTTCTTTATTACAAGATGTACATATAAAAGTAGGTTCCAAGTAAGTGAATTTTGTTTTATACTTGCCTGACATTGTTACATTACTCCGAATATTGTGCCAATTAGAAAACGCCCGATGCTGATAACATTGGGCGTTTTTGCATTATATCACGAAACTATATCATACATCCTAATCCGACTCAGCAACGTTACCCGACTAATCCCCAGCAACTCCGCAGCTTTAGATCTATTCCCATTCGTTAAAGCCAAAGCATCTTTAATCAATTGGTAATGGAACTCACGCTCTGCCCCGTGCTGTGCATGGCCTTTGTTATTTAGGATGAATTTTTTTAGGTCCATTACATTTCCTTGAGTTCTGCTAGGGTGGTGTATGAAATGTGGCTCGACATACTCTCATCATCAATATCCTGAAGATCATAAATCCCCATACAGTCCCACGTTATAACAACCCTAACTGGAGCGTCTGATACATAGTCTTTTCGGAACCCCAACCGCTCCAACTCCTTAACAACCTCATCAAGTGGCTGCTGCTCATTAATCTCAATCTTCATGTTGTGCATCTTAGTTCTCCATGCAGTATTGGATGGCTTGCTCTAGTGTCCTAAACATTTCAACATGGACTTCAAGTTCGTACACATGATACAACCAATCCATATGATCAATTTTTATTGTTCTCCCACAAACAAAAATCACATCCCCATCAAAAACCACTTCTGCTTTAATCATTTTCAACTTCCTCAATATAGTCACACACCATGCAAGTTCTATATTTACCAAGATCTCTAAGCTCATGCTTGCATGTCTTGTCATCTGTTTTTAGCGGGTCGATGTAGCCATTACCCATGAAGGGGTGGTACCCTGTCACATCCTCAAGTTCCATTGGTTTTGATAAATCCGCATTCATAACTGTTTCAATAGATTTTTTTGAAAGTTCTTTTTTATCTATGATGTTGCGCATAGGGTCATATAGTTTTCCTCTTTCTTCTTCCTTTCGCTTATCCGCTTCGGCTCTCATTGCGTCTGCGTATTTCCATGACGCATCAATAATTGACATCATATCCTTTAGTGGTGTCGTTGGATTACCGACTAATTTCATTGCAAAATCATGCGCCATAGTTAACTTATCCATCCCTCAATCCTCTTGCTTAAAATATTCTTTGCACTGCGCTTGCTTTGGAACGCATAGCACTTGGTTAAAACTGTTGTAACGCCACTTAGCACCAACTGACTCACACGCTTTAATGTCTTGCGCTTGATTAGATGCGTTGTTGTATAAATACCCACTGCTCAGCGTCAGTAATATCGCAATGAGTACGATAATAAATACTTGGTTGCTTGTCATTTGAATATATTCCGTAAAGCTTCGACTACTTGTTTGATTTCTTCTTCCGTGCGCCATGCGCCGAATTGAATGTAGCATTTTTGCATTGCGTCATTACCCCATCTACCGCAAGCAAAACCCCATGCGTTTCCTGTTTTTGGGTAATAATATTTATCACCATCTTTCGGTTCAAAAGGCGCAGGAACTTCAACCCCATTAATCGTGATTGTTTTTGGTTTAAGGCGGAATTTAACCCGGCCATTACTATCAAAAACACATAAACCATGATCTCGATGCAAAGGATGCCAGCATTCTGATTCATCATAAATTTCCACATCATGGCCTTTTTTCCATGCTAGGAATGCTTCGGTTTCAGTAATTAATTCGCTCATTTCAACACCTCAAGTAAAATATTGTATTGGGCCATTAACTGGCGTTTACGATCCCACCATTTTTCAGCATCTTGATGTGATGATTCTTGCGATGCTCTTTTGTGCATATATTCAATATGTTCTTGAATACCATCTCTCATCTTTTCAATTTCTTGCTGTGTTTTCATTCCACGGCCTCACAATAATAAAATTTTCTATCATCCGCATGGATGGCAATATTTAACTCATCCGCATTACAAACATCAGTAATACGTGTTTCTTCGATATAACCACCATGTAATAGAGTGGTGAATAGGATTAATGCGTACATGCTAGACCACCACCCAATTAAATTCTGCTTTCAAGATAAAACGATAATCAAAATCATCGTCGATAAATTCCAATGCTGTTTCTGTTTCTTTTAGCACTTTGTACACGCTATTCGTAGATAGCCCGCATTGCCCGCGTGTGGACTTTAATTTGATTTCCATAGTCAGATAGCCCAGAAGAATAAACAGCCCACTACAGCGCCAAATAGGGCGTATATAAGACCACTTAGGATTGGATTTTCTTTATAGTTGCCAGTGATTTTGTTTTTCATCGTCATGTTCCTTGGTTACGTGTGTCTTTCTACTGACTTAGCCCCAATTAAGGGGCTGTTCGTTTTATTTAGAATATAGTCTGTAGTAATGGTTGGCTTTTTCCTTTTCATAAGAAACACCAGTTTCTAAACACTCAGCAGATTTCATTATACTGATAACTCCAACTGGAGAATTTACAGAAAATTCAACTTCAAATTTCATATTGCCAATAACTAAAGTTTTCATACCGTATTCCTTTTATCTAGGTTGCTTGTTTCGTTAAATGAGATATTAAAGCTATTTTATTATGTTGTAAAGTATTTTTTTATAAGATGTTAAATTAATTAAATACCAGTAAAACGCTATTTTTGGCATCCGTGCACACTTCACTAACATTATTTCTAAGGTAACTAGGTGCGAAGTGTGCACCGAGTTGATAATCAATCTTATTTAGTGGTTTTAATACGACTGCATTTTTAGGACCTAAAAAACACCTCCGTGCACACATCCTATATATAGTTTCTTAAAGAACTACCCCCCGAAGTGTGCACCAAGATAAGAATTATTATCATTTAATAGGCATAAAAAAACCCGCTAAATGCGGGCGTTTCTTCGATCTGAATACATCATCATTCTGGAATATGATTCCGTTGTTATGACATATCCGCTTTCTCTTTCCTCTCTCGATCCTTTCTGGGTTCGTTTCTTATCCAACCCGAACTTGGTTAGGATCTCTCCAACGGCTTTCACGCTGTCCTTTGGTTTATTGAATGGCTTCACTTTGCCTTTTGCTTCGATCCACTGGCCGTAGCGTTTTGGAATTAAACCAAGTGATGCCAAATAGAATCTGTTCTCATCCATAGATATGCGTTCCACGATTTCTGAGCATTTTTCTTGGTTGAAAATAATCTCCTGGATATTCTGCTCGTCACCATTAAAGATCCGCCGTACACCATCAATTTGCGCCTTGCTGAATTTACGCAGCGAGATATTTTTCTCGCTATCATCCTGTTTTGGTTCTAGTCCACGCAATCGAGTAAAACGGTCTAAGCTGGCAAGGTTCTCAAACATATCTAAATCCTGTTCGTTAATCGCTTCAACTGGTAAATATCCAAGACTTGCCCGGACAAAATACGCTGTCACTTCCTCTGGGTTCTTATCGGCCTGTTTGTATGCTTGAGCCTGTTCATAGGTTATGGATTTAGCCGCTATAACTTTTCGTCTAAATTCCTCTTTTTGGTCCTTTTTGATTTGCTTGATAAATTCCTCAGAATCGCTGGCATTGAAATCATTTAGATCTTGAATATAGATAATCTCGAAGCAGTAATACTGCATGATCCAGTAGAAGCCCGCTGCAAAGTCCGATTTGTAGCATTCATCTGCGATTTTAATACGGGCCATAAATTTACTGTAATCGTTCTCTTTATATAATCCGCCCTCATATTCCGCCGCTTGGCGTAAACCAAGCAGTAATGATTCAGCCGTGACAAGATCATTATTAATACTGTTTTGCTCCATGCATACGTGGTAATCATTCACATAGCGAACACGGGCAAGCATCTGCATAAAATCGGTAGGCTGTTTACAGGTGCCGTTGGCAAATCCTGCGATAAGTGAAAAATGCGGATTATCACGATGCTCAACAGATACACCACTGGAAATAGTAGGCGATGCAATCACCACGTTGTATTTGCGTGATTCATTTTCAACATCGTCATAGAATTTCTTGTTAATCGACTTCGCGTCACTATATAGCGCGATGATTTTACGATTCATGCTTTTTGGCAATGATTCGTTATTAAACGTCATGTTAAATAATTGCTCTAGGGCCTTAGCCATCGTTGCTGATTCAACAGATACCCAAACATTCTGACCCATAGTCACAGTTTTAATAATCTTCTGGATTAAGTCGCCTTTCTTCTCATACATAAAGCATTTACGCTCACGACTGCGATCTGGAAGTTTCTCAATGATGGTAAATTTCTCCTCTGGTCTAGCCTGTTCAATTGAATCTAGCGTGATTTCATCAATAGAAGCATCGGCAACAACAACACGGCCACACTCATTCATTAACTTGCGTAGGCCATAAAAAATCTGCTCACTGTCTGCGCCTTTTACGTTGCAAATCTTAGATGATGTAAAACGCAATACTTGACTGATTTCATCAATTGCCAATGCATTTACACGATCAATGAATGGGCGATATTTCTTCACCTCGATAGATGGTAAACAAATAGCCATGTTATCAACCGAATCACAGTTATTTACTTTTGAGTAATTTGAAATCTCAAGTTTATTAGATAGATCCGAGATTAGACTGATAAACGGAGCCGTTGCCAAAAATGGCTGGTCCTGACGTTTTGATTCATCACAGAAAGGCTTAATAATGTCTTTGGTTTTCCCAGCTGCTGTTGGTGCTGTAACAATCACCATAGGCGTATCAATATCATTGATGCTGATTTCTTTTAGCTCGTTTACAGCAATGTAGTCGTGCTTTTTCCAGTTCTTCGGCTTGATTGCCGTCATAGCTAATGCATGGCGATTATTCACCATAAAACGGACACGACTCATAATTGATGTGATGGTTTTTGGGTTAATGCTGTCCGTGTATATAAACTGCTTCAGTTGGTCATAATCCATAGAAACAGGGATATTTTTTGACAGCATAATAGCCAGTGTCATTGCAGAGCTTGCTGCGAGTTTATGATCACTGGATTTCAGGTTAGCAATTAGATTATTTTGCTTGTCTGCGACGAAATTTAGTTTCCAAGCATCATAAAAGAAAACATTACTTACCACTGGCTTATAAACATGATGTTTAGGTGTGAGCTGTCGTCTGGTTTCTTCAATACCCTCAAGCATACGAAGATCATCGAAATCCGTCGGCTTGGTGCTTAAGTCCTTAAATAATGGATACATAATATCGCAGTCATTATAGATACTTGCTTTTGTGGCCTGTTTGATACCACTGTTTGATTTCTTGAATTGGTCGTTATCTGCTGCAATGATTAGGCGTGAATATGGGAAATGCTTACGCGCAATACGTGCCACGTTTGGTAAGTTTCCGCTGTCCATAGCGACATAGACCATTTTGCCGGTCGCAAGATGAACCGTTGCACCAGTAGCCCAGCCCTCAACAAGATAGATAATATCTGTATCACCATCTAATAATGAATAGGTCCCAGACTTGCGAGCACCGCGCAGATACATTTTATCCGTAGGTGTGCTGTCTTCAGTAAGTTTAATTTTGGTCGGCAAAATACCCTGTAGAGAAACAAGATTTTTATTTTCATCATACAGTGGGACCAATAGCGTGTTTGGTACTGTCTTTCTGTACGTCTGGTTAGATAGATAAAAACGCCATTCACCAGAACGCAGATTAAGCGATGGTAATGATTTTTTATCTAAATATGGATGTGAAATAACTTGAGTGCAAGAATCCCACCACTGGCGTGATATTTTCGCCATAGTTGCATAAACTTGCTCTAGTTTTTCCTGTTCTTGCTGCGCCTTTTGAATAACTTCCGCCTGGCGTTGTTCACGTTTCTTTAATTCCTCTTTGCTAATGCGCTGATAGTCATCAGATATTTTAAAGCCTAACTGTTGAGCTAGAAAAATGAGTGTACCAACGGTACGGCCACCAAATGGTTTTGCAGAACGCCAAACACTTTTAGCTGCACCGATTTTATAATCGTTACTGTTTGATGACCAATCATTCCACATATCAAATCCAGCTTCACCAAGCTCGGATTTAATACACATTGCCATCGCTACCCATTCTTCACGATCATCATAATCCATGAATGATAAGGCTTCAGCTATCTTTGACTCAGTCAACGCCTTGTATGTTGTATCGTTTATCGACATGATGTAAAATAGACCCCGTGTATATGCAACTGCACAAATTTAAACCCCGACTCCAATCGGGGTTTTTTAATTCTATACTTAAATTAATTTATTCATAGTCTTGACATAATTATTGTCCAGTAAAAATTGATAGACCAGTTCGCCAAGCTCTATTTTCTTTTTTAATGATTTTGGTGTGTACTGAGATATTCTTAACACCTGTGGCTGACTACCAACAAAATACAAGATTGTACGTGTTTTTGGTGGTGAACCTTGCCACTCAATAATTGCAGATGATACCTCTCCATATCTTGCGTAGTTGACGGAAACAAATATTTCCCGAACATCATCTGTTCTGTATCCTGAAACATTGTCTAAATAATTTCTTAGTTCGTTTGCGTTCACCCCGCCATCTCCATTTGTACCGCATAATCTTCAAGAATCAGGCTTACAATATAATCCTGCTTATTTGGCTGATCTTTAAGAATTGCATAAGCTTCACGATGTTTTGCATTCTCGAGATTCAGTTTCATTGAAATCTGTTTGCATTTTTTTGCGTAGTTTTCAGCAGCTCGTTGCTGGTAATCTTTCATTGGTTCACCTCACTTAATATATTATAGAGTATATACTATATAACATTATTATTTCAACACAAATAAAAAACCACTGCTAGAGTGGTTTAATAACAAAGTTTTTATCAGGTCTAATTAATCTTAAAGAGCCATCCATTGCCACATAAACACCATCTCGGAATAACTTAAAATAAATAACTGGATAGGTTTTGCTATAATGCGTCGCCCCCTCTGGAGCATTCTTTTTAATTTCGGTCATTTTAGAAGCTCCCTAATCTTCTGTGCCTGTTAGTGCTGCGCTTATCTCTCCAGCCAATTCCTCAATGGTTGAAAAGCTCCCCGTGTAGTATTCATTCATAAGCTCTTTGATTTCATCAATCTTCTTCTGCTGTTCTTGGAATGCGTACCATGCGCCACCAATAAACATAATAGCCTCCATACGCTCTTGATTATGCTTAAACATAACAACCGTGTATTGGTTTATTTGCTCGTTATACCAAATCCCATGCTGCTTTAATTTTTCCGAAATCTCAGGCAATTTCTCGAATTGTTCACGCATTTACACTCTCCAAAAAAATATATTTATTTAGTAGCCCTATTTCTAGGGCTTTATTTATTATCGGTTACGTTCTAATGATTCGGCTTTTAATGCGGCGTAAGCGATGCAATCTTCAGCACTGTCTTGGTGATAGCTTTCACGGGACCACTGGCGAACATCCTTCAGCAATTGAAGTAAAAGCCAAACCTCTGACTCTGTTAAATCCTTACCGGTGATCGCATTAAATGCTAAGGCTGTCTTAGCTGCGGATCTTTCACCACCAGATTGATCGTAAGTGTTTGCACGCTCTTTAATGTGTACCAGTGCAGCGTCTGCAATTTCGTTTGCTGTGCGCATTAACTCTACTGGATTAAAAGCAAAATCCTCCATGTCTGTGTTAAATGGGAGTTGTTCACTATCAATCAATTTAAAATCTCCAAAATCTTTTCCGTGCTCTGTCTGGTTAAACTCCTTAATACTTTCAATTAGTCGTTCGCCATTTTTACCCTGCATTAAATATTCAGTTTCACTCTGACGATACTCCTCAGCACTCGCAACCTTGTCGTTTATGGTTTCACGTTGCCATAACAACTCCCCACCCTTAATAATACCATCCACCCAAATATCAGGAACTTTACCCCAGTGAGGCGGATTAATTTCATCCTGCCAAATTTCAGAAAATTTATTTCTGTAAAAACAAAGACCCGAATCGCCATGAAAATACTTTAAAATCTCAACACCATCAGGAACTTCAATAACCCCCTCACCCTCTGCATTCTCAGCGGTAATTAATTTATAACCGTCATCGGTTTTTAATAGATACTCTTTCATTTCTTTTTTCTTGATTGGCTTTAAATCATTTGCACAATCGGAAAGAATCCACTTATTATTTAAGTAGAAATATTCTTTAGAGCCTTGAACTAAAAATGGCGTATTAGTTCTAAAATTTATATGCGTTGCATCCCCAACATCATTCCGATTCAATACAACCATGTCCTTCAATTGTGGAATAGTGATTTCTCTTTTTGCATCAAGACCATGCCCTTGAGCTAGTGTTTTCCCTTCGCAATAAGCTGTAATGTAATTAAAACTAGGGCTAATTTTGTAATAAACAGCACCAATATCAATCCACTTGTAACCCAAATCAAAAAACAACTCCTGCGCTTCTTTACTTTCATTTTCATTAGAAACTTTAATCTTTAAGTTATCCATGAGTTACCCCCGCCAAAACCAATAAAACACACGTTAAGCTACATAAAGCAGCAAGAATAATTGACAGCTTTTTATCTTTTTCTGAGAAAGCCAATTTTGTTAAAAACAATCCTGAAAAAAACCAAATCGCAGCAAATAGGTAATAAATAATATCCATTTTAAATCCTCTGTAAAAATACCCCGCCGAAACGGGGCTTTAAAATTATCGGCCTAAAGCAACTAAGGCTGCGTTATATGCTTCTGTATCTTCTTCTTTAATAAATGTGCCGTTATAAACAACACCTTTACGGTCCTTAATGTCGTTGTAAGCAACAGAAAGGCATTCTTCTAGTGTTGCCTTATGGTTACGGGCAATACTGCTTAATGTATTAATTGCGCGTTTAAATAAACCGATGTGGAAAAAGTTAGCGTTATGCGCATAGCCAACAATCTCTGGAAGTGTATTAAATAAAACCAGCGCCAGCTCTTTGCTTGAGCCATCAGCCCAATCTAGCGATTTAAAGTTAAGTTGAGAAAGCGACACATCTAATTGCGCGGCAAGAATAGTTAAAACCACCAACGTATCACCTACATCATCCTTAATATCTCGGCCTTTACCGATATTGTCTGCAAGCTCACCAGCCTCTGAAAATAATTTCATTGCTTGGTCAATTGGTCGAGTACCGCGAAGGATGTTTCGATCTTCAGCCCATTGTTCAACTTTTAAAATTAAATCGTTCATCACTTAACCTCTGTTTTGCTAGATAAAAAATCAAATGCTTTTCGAACATCTTTTGAGATGAAAGAAAATAAAACGATTACCAACACAATACTTACGCCGTTCACCCAATTGGAATCATTTAGAACGGCTGGAGACGAATACAATAATTGATCAAGTAGTTTTACCAGTCGTGAAACTAAAAACAACAATAAAAAGCTAATACCATTAATCAAAGTTTCTTTTAGCATTTAAATTTCCTCTGTTTGAAAGTTAGAGTATAAAATATTATTTTATACTCTGCAATATAATTATACTGCTACTGGTGCATTAATTTTTCCTAGATGTTCATAACCATCCAAGGTGAAATCATTTTCCGTGTAATCAAAGAATGGTTTTTGATTAACCATTAACCATGGAAAATCTAAAGGTGTTCGGCTTAACTGCTCTTTTGCTTGTTCGATGTGGTTCTCATACAAATGAACATCACAGCCTTGATAAACAAGCTCACCAACTTCATAACCTGTTTCCAATGCAAGCATGTGGGCTAACACAGCATAAGATGCAATATTAAACGGTAAACCTAAGAAAACATCTGTTGAGCGCATACGGAATAAAAGGTTTAATTTATTCCCAATAATCACAACCTGAAAATAATTGTGACAAGTATCTAATGCTTGCTCGTCTTTATCCTGTGGATTTGAAGCAGTCACATACAATCGGCGTGATGTTGGGTTTGTTTGTATCTCATCAATAAGCCATTCGAGTTGGTCGAAACCACGTTGAACACCAAGAAACCCTGCACCAGCTCCAAAATTACGCCATTGATGACCATAGATTTTCCCTAGCTCACCATTTTCATCAGCCCATTCATTCCAAATAGTTGAGCCACGTTTAAGCAAGTCATTATTGTTTGTGCTTCCTGAAATAAACCAAAGCAACTCAGCAACAACCGATTTAAGTGGAACAAATTTAGTTGTTAAGAGTGGAAAGCCTTTCTGTAAATCAAAGCGCAATTGATGCCCGAATAAAACACGAGTTCCTGTTCCTGTGCGGTCATCTTTGTGTGGTGCGTCAAGTAATTGAGCTAATAAATCTAAATATTGTCGTTCCACCTTTACTCTCCTAAACCATAATCACTTGTATCAATATCAACACCGCAGAACGGGCAGAACGAAAGTGGAAAATAGCCTTTCTTTTTTACAGGGGTATGTGTCATAACTCTAGTTAATTCCTCACCAGTATCAGTTAATGTTGCTGACTTAATGGATTGATCAAAAACACCCATTTGGAATGCTTTTTTTAGATTCTCACACATCTGGATTGAGCATCCTTTTTCTCTTTTCTCACAATGTTCCATCTCTCACCTCTCTATACAAACGAATTAATTTAAATTTCACGGTATCCACTGAATGCGCTCTTTTACACAATCCGTTGTACCATTTCCCCGTATCTTTAATATAAGCCGGTACATTCCCCAGCTTATAATCTTCTATCTGCCCTGCTAAGCGTTTACGCTCAGATTTTAACGCTTTAATTGCTGTCTTTAACTGATCTATTGAGTAATCAGTCGGTATTCCCTGGAACAGCCTGTCGTACTCTATCGGATTCATACAGCACCGCATTACTCGGTATATGTTTTAATAATTCAAGCTGCTTATCACATCATTCTTTTCTAGCCTTGAATCGGCTATCTCTGTGTGGCAGTGGCTTGATGTGCCGGTTGTTATAAACCGTATAGTTACCACTAACCGCAGCCATTTCTTTTGGATCTCGAACTAAATACGCCATTCGATGAACTCCAGACCACCGTTCGAGCGTTTAACGTCATGGCTATTAATTAAATAAATAATAATTTCCTGTGACTTGGTTTTTTTGGCACCATTATCAGCAAGTGCATTAATTAGATCTTGCTCAGCCATAAATCGCTTTTCACGCATTAAATTCAGTGCATATTCTTCGTGATGGCAACGCTGGCGTACTTTGCGTATTAACATTGGGTTATCAAACATTTACTATTATCCTGTAAGTTTTATGCGATTCTATAAAATAAAATATTATATGTCAACAAGAAAAACGACCTATTTAGGCCGTCTTTCCGTTTTTAATATCTTCTATAAATTGGACCATCTCTCCAGGTGATGTGATCAATCTATATGGCACACCGAGCTGCTCAACTCGCTTCTGCCATTGCAACTGCTCAGGTGACTGCCTACCCCCCTTTGGACGCTTAAATTCTGGTGCAAAAAATATTGGCACTGTCTTACCTAACCACGATTCATCAATCACCACTGATACACACCCCAAGGCATCAGCACTGCCAATTACACCCACTTTAACCGCTTGGCCTGAGCGTGTATATAAGGTCCCAACATGGTTACGATAAATATAAACACCTTTCTGCTCAGATGCAGCGCACAGGCTTAACGCTTGTACATTGTTTTCTTGCTTCGGTGTGAACTTAGTCCAGTCTGTCATTTGATGCCTTTTAAAAATTTCCACACTTCCCATGCGGCCTGAGTGGTTGGATGTTGATATTTTGGCTCAGTCTTCATTGGCGTCCCAATATAAAGCCCTTTTATTTTTGCATATTGTTCAAAAGTCATCTTATCACCTCATTAGAAAACGCGGAATTACCCGCGTTTCTTCATTTTTAAATATTGTGCATAGGCTTCTGATTTCGGTTGCGTCATACCAAGACCTTTGCACCACCAATCATTTCTAAGCAAAACCTTACACATTCTGCGCCATGATGGAACCCATTGCTTATTTTCAAGTTCTGTTGGTGCTGAGTCTGGGATCTCGCCAGTGTAGCCGCGTTTTCTCCAGCCTTTAATGTGTGCCTTAAATCTTTCAACATAATGATCTCGACTCACTTCCGGCAATGTTGACAACAGAAGATTACAGAATGATTTATAGGTATGGCCTGGTGGCAACGTGATCTTGTTGTATCCATTAATATTCCCAGTTTCATTAATGTATAAGCTACCACTGTTAGCGCCATTCACTCGGGCAACAACTCGATACCAAGATTCAGGCTCCAAGATATGATAGAGCCATAAACCTTGTCGTTGATCATCACCGTAGGGCTGGCAAAGTCGTTGCTTGCTTAATGGAACACCAGCTTTATGCATTAAATCATAAACCCCATTGCTATCTTTATGTGTAATTGAGTGATAAACCCAAATATCTTTAGTGCGCCAATCATAGATTGGGTAAACATTAAAAACATTATCAATTACATGTGTTGTCCACCGCTTACCACCATGCATTTTTTTATCTGCGATAGCGATAGTACGGAAACGGTTTAATGATTCATCACAGCGAATACCTACAAATGTAGCCATGCTTGCACCGTCCGCATACCAATCTGCAAACATCGTAATAAATTCTTCAAACTCAAGACGTGGTACAAAGAAATCATAAGGGCAATTTTGCATATTAATAACACCAGGAAACTTAGGCATATCACGCACCCATAAATCCTTTGCATCCTCATCCCAGCAAGTCCAAGACGGCTGATAGGTTGAAACAGCGTTCCGTAATTTGATTGGTAAGCAAATCCAATGCAGCTCGATATAATCTTTATATGCTTCAAACATTCGTTGAGCGTGATCGGATGTGTGGTTATATTGCGCCTCAAAATCAATAAGCATTACACAGACTTTTCGATTTCTAAGGATAGCCTCCTCCATTACAAGGTGGAACATAACAGAGCTATCCTTACCACCAGAAAAAGAAAGCATGATCTTTTCAAAGTTATCAAATGCGTAGCTAATACGCTCTTTAGCTGCTGTTAGTACGTTTTTATTTACTGGTTTTTTAAGTTGCATGGTTTTTCTCTGATTAATTAATAAAGATCTGCTTTTGATTTGCTTTGAGATTGCTCCCAATTTAATTCACTTCTTCCATTGGCTAAAAGCCATTTATTTAAATACTCATGAGCCTTTCGATCTGCTGCGTCCTTTTGTTCATCTGTTAGCAAATTGTAACCACCACAGAATCGTGAAGGAACTCCGGTGTATAAGCACATAGATGCTTGCCCTAACCATGCGATACGGTTCATTTTTTCGTTTGTTAAGTAGTGCTCACATGAGTATTTCCACTCAACGATAACACGCTCTAAAACAGACTCGAATAATGGAATATCTGCAAGAAAAGCTCGATATGCTTCTTCACACTCACTAACAGTCATACCAACAGGTGGCTTATCTTTATAGAACCCAGCAGGGAAACATTCCCAATCTTGCCACTCATGGAAAATACGCGCTTCATCATCTTGATCTAGTTGCTCAACATCTGATTCATCAATGACACGATCATTATCCTCCATGATTACAGCATCCCATGCCTGGCTAAATGAGTCGCTAGAAAATACATCTTGCAAGCCAGATACCTGACATAGACGCAAAATCTCATCTTCATCCATACCTAAGTTTTTAGCAATCTTGGCATCCGACCAGTTACGTTTTTTTAGTTCAATCACGATCTCAGACATTGATTCAACTCGGTGTTTACCGCGCGCTCGGTTATGTCGAATAGTTGATGCCATACGATCAGTCTTATCTTCCTGAGTAGAACGAATCTGAACAAGTGGTAAATAACCGTGAACTCGAGTATTAATCTCTGGATACTCCTTACCACAGCGATTACGGTGGAAACCATCAATCACTTCATACGTATCATCTGTATCTGGCATTGATACGATTGGCTGCGTATAACCATCTGCATTGATAGAAACACGTAGTAGCTCCATTTCCGGCGGTGCAACACTATTCGGGTTATAGTCATTCGCGTGAACATTATTTCCCTTAACCCACTTAACAAAATCCACTGGCTCATTTTTAAATGGGCTGACTTCGTGAACAGCTTCACGAATTGTATTGATTGCATCAATACGCTGGTCAATTGGTAAATCTTTAATTTCATTAATTAGGTTATTTAGTAAAGTATTCATTGCTTTTCAGCTCCTCTGTGAATATGTCTCTATCTTATAAAATAATATTTTAGATTGCAAGCGATTATGCAATCTTTTTTGCTTCTCTAGCTGCATGAATGCGCAAAGCCCAGCCTTTTGGGTTTTTATAGCCGCGTGTTTTGCCTAGCTCTATAAGCTCCTCTAATGACTCAGCACGCGATTGCTCCCTTTTCTTGCTCCACTTCAATTCGTATTTCATGCGGGCCTTATCTTCGTCAGTCAACTCAACTAAATCACCGTCCTTTTCCTCAACCGTGCGAACCTGTAGCGGATAAACAAAACCACACTCAGGACACGACGGCTCTGGAAGATGTATCCTGAAGCATTTAGGGCATGTTCTAACTGAAATAGCTTTTTCGTCTTGGTTGCGTTTTCCTTTAACCTCACCCTCAAGACTCCATTCGCGCTCCATGTCTGGCAGGCCGTGGCGTAGGCAATTACCCGCATGATCATACCAATACGCTATTTTGCCTTCCTTGTAGCGCAATACTCGCCCGACACGCTGAAGAAATCTGATTAATGATGTGGTAGGACTTAAATCTATCAAAACATCAATAGTTGCACCCTGAATCTGGGATATAGCTTCTAAATCAAAACCCTCATCGACTAAAGATTCACAGCAAAGAATCATGTACTTACCCATAGCGTAATCAGTAATCGCTTTTCTTCTCTCGGTGTCTTTCATGCTTCCATCTATATGAATAGCCGTAATACCACTTTGATTCATCTTTTCAGCGGTATATTTCGATGCTTCAATAGATACAGAAAAGCAAATACCTTTCATTCCAAATGCAGGGCCATTCTTGTAACTTGAGATTGCGTCACCCGTGATACTAGGCTTATCCAAAACCTTATCAAGTGATTTTGATGTAAAGTCTCCATCTTTATCGAGTCTTGATCCAGAAAGGTCCCACTGCTTATTTACTGTGTAAACCTTGTATTTCGACAGGTAATTATTTTCTATCAACCATCCCATGCTTGGACCAACAACCATTGCATCCGCGAACCCTCCGAAAGCTCGGCCCATTCCGATTTTATCTGTTCTTGCGGGTGTGGCACTCAATAACAAAACCTTTGCAGATGGGTACATTTCAATAAGCTTAGACCACTCACTACCTTGTACATAATGATGCCCCTCATCAGGGATAATCAAATCTGGTTTAGGTAGTTTATCCAATCTATTATTAATAGTTTGCACAGATCCTACAAATATTGTACTTTGCGGATTCCAGAACACTCTGCCGAAGTTTCTGTATTGAGCCATTTTAATTGAGCCTAGTTTATTTTTTGGGACTATTAAATTATGCTCAATACCAGCCTTGCAAAGTGTTAATGATAGCTGCTCGATCAATTCTGTTTTGTGAGCCATTGCATAAGTCACAGATCCCTTTTTAGCCGCATTACTGGCTACATACATAAGAACTACAGACTTACCCCCTCCAGTTGCTAAGACATAAAGAACACAATTAGCACCCTTTAAAAACTCTGCACGAACTTCATCTATTCCTTTTTTTTGATACGGACGCGGTGTAATCATTTTTTTCTCACAGGTGTTGATATTGACTTTTCCAATGTCCAGCCATAATTATTAATTCTATTCTTCAGTGTATTGAAATTGATTCCGGTTTTATCTGACCAATACCTAAGATCACCTGTTTCACCATTTAGTTCGTAAAAAACAGATATTGTTCTATTTCTTGGTTGTAATTCATTTCTAACCCAAGTGCAATTTTTTGGGCAATAATCATCATTAACATTAATGCGCTCAATGGTTAGACCCTCTCTGTATCCAGATTCAATGGCCCAATCACAGAATACTTCCAGGCTCAACCATTCATCACAAATGGTTATGCCTCTACCACCATAATGAGGATAATCTTTGCAGTTTTTATTTAAGCATCTTTGCTTTATTGCTCTATGAACCCAAGTCAATCTTTTGTGAGTTTTATAGTAGTCATGGCTTGATGTTTTCCAGGTCTTACAGCCGCAACCATTAGCACCAGCGTTACATGAATTAGGTTTTAACACACCTTTCTCTACAGTGTTTCCGCATTCGCATTGATACAGCCACAACCATTGGCCATGCTTGTTTGTTCTTGTTGGTCTAATAGCTGTTAATCTACCGTAAACTCTGCCAGTTATATCTGCTCTATGATTAGCCATACTATTTAACCCTCGTAACAAAAACATCATTACCAACTTGAGTGCATGAAAACTTATAACCAAGGTTATTTCGTTTTTCATTTTGAATTGCTGAAACAGTTGCAGCGCGACGACTGGTATCCTTGAAGATGCGCGTCTCACCAACTTCAAATTTATCAAAAGAATATTTAGACATAATTAAAACCTCTAAAATGTTTACCTATAGTATATTAATATTTACCTATAAGCAATAAAAAGACGCATTAAATGCGCCTAACTTTCTGTCGCAAATATATTAATCTAATCGTTTATTGGCTTTGATTTCTGCATCGGTGGCGTGTCTTTCAATCATTGAGTGTGAGAATCGTCTGCCTTGCCACATCCCATATCCCCATGCACCCTCATAAACATATTGAATTTGATAAACATCTTCATGACCATCAATAATTACGCAATCACCTGCTTCATAAATCCCATGCTCTCGGCGGTATTGGAGAAGTTCTAGTTGCTTCATTTGTTGCCAATTCAGTCCGTATCTAAAAAACCAAGCGCATGAACTTTGCTTGGTATACTCATACCCACCCAATTGCTCTATTAAATTCATACCAACTCCGCTAACTCTGGATTCAAATCACTTGCTGACAAACCTGTCAACTCCATTAATTTTTTGGTCACTGGTAACGTCATTCGATGCTTACCGGTTACTAAATTACTAGCATAAACCTGCGTTACACCTAAATACTTGGCAATCTCACCAACACGACCCAGCTCGCTATATACCCATTCTTGTAATGGTGTTTTACGTGGCTCATTCATTAACTCACTCACCGTATGACCTGTGAGCATATATAGTTTACGCGCGTGCTTATGCAGGAACGGACGCTCACCATTAATCAACCATTCAGCCGACCGCTTACCAACACCTAAAGCATCTGCCACTAATGCCACACGTTCAGCATCATCAGCAACCCAATCTTTCAAAACAGACATCTTTTTAACTCCTTTCAATATTTTCTATATTAAAACATAAAAAAATACTTTACAAGGTAAAAAATAATGATAATATGACCGAACCGAAACAAGATAGAGTTTAACGGAATGACTCCAGCAACTTACGAACAATATATTAATCACATTGGTTTTGCTTCATACGTGTACCAACACGAACACACATTAGATGAACACATTACGCATGTGTTCACTATGAACGGTCGCCGCGTAGCTCAGATTGTACGTGGTGAAGAAACTTTATATTTTATTGAGAAGTAATATAAATGACTGCTGCATTAATTTTAGGTCATAGCGGATCTGGTAAAACCACCAGTTTACGCAACCTTGACCCAGAGAATACTTTGCTACTCCAAGTGGTAAAGAAATCTCTGCCGTTCCGTTCTAAGAACTGGTTGCCATACAACAAAGAGAATCCAAAAGGTTCGATTTACCATACCGGACCCGATTCTCAGAAGATCATTAACATCATGAACAAGACAGATAAGCAAGTGATCGTTATTGATGACTTTCAATATTTAATGTCTTTTGAGTTAATGAATCGCACCAGCGAACGTGGGTTTGATAAATTTACTGATATTGCCAAACACGCATTCGATGTGTGTGAAGCTGCGACACAGTTAGGCGGTGATAAGGTTATTTATATCCTTTGTCACTTAACATCTGACGAGCAAAACGAGCGCATGAAAACCATCGGCAAAATGCTAGATGAAAAAATTGTGCTTGAGGGCATGTTTACCATCGTATTAAAAACAGTGGTGACTAATGGTGTGTATGAGTTTTCTACTACAAACAGTGGCAGCGACACCGTAAAAACACCGCTTGAAATGTTTGAAAACCAACGCATTCCAAATGATTTAAAAATCGTTACAGAAGCAATCCTAAACTACTAATTGAGAGAGAAACACAATGTATTCATTACCAAAAACTGCTGCTGAAATCAAAGCTAACGTAGAAAAAGCGTACAGCAAACCAATGTCTAAAAACATTAACGAGTCTGGAAAATACAATCTCATGATTGATGTTGCTATCTGGACCGACTTCGGTGGTTGGAAAGGTTTAGAACTTCATCTTGTTGATGAGAATGAGCAAAAAACACGTATTGGCCTGACTTATGAATCAAACACTGGTGAGCGTTTCTTTGGTGCTGATACGCTTGATTCAATTATGGTGTGTACTGGTGTTAAAAACCTAACTTCTGCGCCTGATTCTTATGTGATGTGGTCGAAAGTAGAGCAATCATTTACAGAGCAAGATGTAAACGGATGCCCTGAATTAAAAGGCAAATGGGTAACTGCTTTATTGCAAAAACAATTGGATGCTTATCAAGGCCAAAACGGTGTGAAAGAATCTGAAGGTATGCGCATCTATGGTATTTACCAGATCAAAACAGAACTTTCAGCAAATGAAATTATGGATAAAGTGACCATTGCGGATGATATTGTTGAAGCTGCTGCAAACCTTGAAAAGTCACCATTGTTCATCACTAAGCGACATAAAAACTTAATGGGTGCCGCTCCACAGCAACAGCAAGCTGGTGCTTATGGTAAACCTACACCAGCGCCGACAGACTATGACGATGACCTTCCGTTCTAGTAAACCATTGATTTAATTAAACAAAATCCGCTTGAAATATAGCGGATTCTTTTAGGATTTATAATGAAAAAAGAAAACGTAATGATTGACCTTGAAACATTAGGCACTAAACCTGATAGCGCAATTCTAAGCATCGGAGCTGTAACCTTTGATAAAAATGGGATTGGCGAAGAATTTTATGTAAATGTTGATCTTGATAGTCAGTTAAACAAATTCAATGATCGAAAAATTGATCCAGATACTTTTTATTGGTGGGCTAAGCAATCTTCGGAAGCTGGCAAAGCATTAGAATCTGATCGTAAACAAATTGGTGATGCACTATCAATGTTTGATTTTTGGCTTTTTCAAAACACAGATCAAGAAAAAGTTAAAGTATGGGGTAATGGTTCCGATTTTGACAACGTGATGTTAACTCATGCTTTTGGTTGTCAAAAATGGAAGTTTTGGAATAATCGCTGTTTTCGCACTTTTTTAGCATTAACCAATGCTGAACGAGTAAAACCATTAACAGCGCATAATGCTCTTGATGACGCAAAAGCACAGGCGCAAACATTAATTAACTACTGGAATAAATAAAAATGACCTCATACAATGACGCAAAACTAGATACTTTAATTCAAGATCCAATTGCAGAAATGCGCCGAACCGTTGCCACACCTGAAGAAATTGAAGCACTAAACTACCTTCAAGACCTTGATTTAATGAATGGCGCAATTGACACGCAAGGCCAACCAATTCGCGCTGACGATAAAATGATTATTCGTGGCAAGTCGGATGTAAACCAATTAATTCCATTTAAATATGAGTGGGCTTGGCAGAAATATCTTGATGCATCTGCGAACCACTGGATGCCGCAGGAAGTTGCGATGACTAAAGATATTTCGCAGTGGAAAACAGAGGGCGAACTTACTGAAGACGAACGTATGATCGTGATGCGCGCTTTGGGCTTTTTCTCTACTGCTGACAGTGTAGTGATGAATAACCTAACACTTGCCATTAATGAGTGGATTACATCTCCTGAACACCGCCAGTACATTGCCACGCAAATTAAGGAGGAATCAATACATCAACATGCGTACCAGTACATTATTGAGTCGCTTGGCATGGATCAAGAATTTGTTTTCAATATGTACCGCAAAGTACCAAGTATGACGGCTAAGTCTGCATGGTGCATTCACCACACCGTTGATGTATCAGACCGCTCTAAGTTTGCCACTGAAGATGATTTCGATAGAGCTATGCTGAAAAATCTAGTCTCTCAGTATGTGGTTATGGAGGGTATATTCTTTTACTGTGGTTTTGCATCTGTGTTATCTATGGGCCGACGAAATAAACTACCAGGAACGTGTGAGCAATTCCAATACATCTTACGTGATGAGTCGATGCATTTAAACTTCGGTGTTGATACATACAACCAGATTAAGATTGAGCAGCCACATCTATTCACGCCTGAATTTAATAAGCATGTCCGTATGATGGTTATCTCTGGTACATTGCTTGAAATTGCATTTGCACGCGATACGGCTCCGCGCGGAATTTTAGGATATAACGCTTCAGATATGGAAGATTACCTGAAGTTTATTGCGGACCGTCGATTGGAACAATTGGGCCTTGAGGTATTCTTTAAAGTTAAAAATAATCCTTTCCAGTGGATGAGTGAAATGATGGATTTACGGAAGGAACGTAATTTTTTCGAGCGGAAAATTTTAGACTATCAGAGTTCTAGTTCATTAAGCTGGGATGATTTTTAATACCCACATATAAAAGAACCCTCTTAATTGAGGGTTTTTTGTTTAGTAAGCCTGTTTTGGATTACCTACTGGTCCAAGTGGATCATAACCTTCATCTTGAATAGAAATCATTCTGCGAACCTGAAAAACCCAAACCTTGAGCATGTCATTTAATCGCTCATTTTTGTATGGTCTATCTTCATCCTCAATTGGATCATGCTTAACGAAATCATCGTCATTAAATCCAAAATTAATTTTAGCGTACTTCTCAAACTTAACTGTCATGTGCATGCCCTCTGATTTGATTAAATATTATGCCATAAAAAACCCGCATTACGCGGGGTTTTTTTTATTTAGGTGGTTCGGGTAATGGTTGCCAGTGGGTTACATTGGAAACATCAAAACCGTATTTAGTGAATTTGCAGAAGTCAAAATGTATAGGGTTGTGAATTCTTCGAGAACTATAAACCATTACATACTCTCCAAGCTCAGGCAATCTTTCCTCGACACTAATCCAACTCATAAAAAGCACCCCACTACCAAGCAAGCTAAACCTAAAACAATCACACCAATGGCTAAATTTAACTGGTTGCGTTTTTCGCGATACAGATCTTCAAAAGATTCTGCTTTCTTCCACAAATGATTGCCCCACTTTTTCTGCTCTACAAGATCATCATTCACTGACTTATATTTTTCATCAACATCATCAATGATTCGTTTAAGTCGGTGGTTCTCAGCAATCAATTCAGCGCTCTTATCCTGAGACTCGCTTAATCGTTCCGATAATTCCGCAATAATCTGATCATCACTTTTAAACACTTCACCACAGATCACTTGGTTAATCATTGCAATTAATTCTTTCTGTTTATCTGTTGTGCATCCGACTCGCTTAATCTCTGCCAGATAGTTACGGGTCTTACCAAGACGACGACTTAACTCGGATTGTGAGATGTTGAGCTTTTTCATTGCTACTTCAATTGTTAATTTTAAGTGTTGCATTTAATTCCCCTGTTAAGCTACTGCGACTAAATAAGCTAAGTAAAATAAAGCACCAGCAAGTAAGATAAAGAATCCGCCAATGATGCAGCGCAATAAGTACCAAAATAATTTAAAAACCATTGTCTTATCCTCTGTTTAAGATAAATCTAATATATTTTATACAATAGGTATTGTAAAGTATTATTTTATATAATACGATAACAGGTATTACATAGGAGACTATAAAATGATCCTTGCAATAATCACCGTAATAATCGGACTTAACATATCTTTCTTAATCCACAAAGGACTAATTTAAATGAACACATACTTAGACGACGCATCAGCATGGAATAAAGCGAACGCATATCAGCCTAAACAGCATATTGATGATGATATTGCTATTCAGAAAGCAAACAGCCTGATCCCAGAACGTCAAATCATCCGTTTCAATAAGTCACCAGCAGCTCGACCGGTTAAAAACTTTAACGACATGGATTTTGATGAGTTATCAGAAGTCTATGCAAGTGAACGCATTAAGTTAAAAGAGTTCTTTTCATTGCCTGAAGAAATGCGCAAAGAATTGAACGTCATGCTTGAGAAACACTATAAACGCATGACAGCAGCTCGAATCCACATGATGCGCGCTGCCAATCCCGAGCAAACATTATTGATTGCTGACTATGAAGAAATGAAAGTAAACCTTGCAAAACGCCCTGCCGGAGAATCATCGCACACCGATAAACACGTAAACCACATCAAGCGCATGAATGCGGATCTATTGGAGAAAAATAAGAAACTTGAAGCAAAGATTAAAGAGCTGAATGTTAGATTGCATGATGGTAAGTCGGAGGGTGTGGAATGAAAAGTTTTGATGAGTGGTACAGGGAAGCAAGAAAGGTAAATGACTTTGGTTTTACTGATAAGGATTTTTACGAAGCAGGCGCAGAATCACGGCAGGCTGAGATTGATGAATTGCAAGCAATGTACGAGAAGCAAGGATTGTATGCTTTTGAATTGCAGAAACGGATTGATAAATTAATCCCACTATTGGAAAGGTATAATTACGCAGGTTGGATTAAAATCCTAAAAGGAAACCA
>CABFOJ010000295.1_pt1 | contig 23556 bp, 19 predicted proteins | sample 3521971 | NCBI WGS metagenome assembly CABFOJ01 (sample SAMEA5312459, study PRJEB27640) | indoor metagenome | biome: indoor environment; feature: uncontrolled; material: polymer tiles stone | place: Germany | collected 2014-07-07 | reverse complement strand
AGGTGATCCAGTATTTATCGGCTTATGAACAGAGATATCAATTTTCGATTGTTCGTCCAGTACATGTCGATCGTGTGGAATCGAAGGGAAAGTATTTAGACGTATATGCCGGAGAAAAGTTTTGGCGAGCCAAGGTGGTGGTCAGTGCAACAGGGACATGGAGCAAACCTTTTATTCCTGATTATCCGGGACAGGAAAACTTTCAAGGCACTCAGTTACATTCAGCCCATTACCTGAATGCAGATCCATTTAAAGATAAGAAAGTCATCGTGGTGGGCGGGGGGAATTCGGGCGCGCAGATACTCGCTGAGGTTTCACAAGTTGCTGAAACCATTTGGGTCACGAAAAGTCCACCTCAATTTCTATCGGATGATGTAGACGGTCGTGTATTATTTTTAAGAGCGACGGAACGCTTAAAAGCACAACAAGAGGGTAAAGTCATTGATCAGCCTGTTGGGGGGCTTGGAGATATCGTGATGATAGACAGTGTTAAGGAAGCCAGGGAGAGAGGTGTTCTGCATAGTCGTCCGCCTTTTCAATCGTTTACCATAAATTCTGTCATTTGGCCTGATGGCTCTGAAGAACACGTTGATGCAGTGATTTGGTGTACGGGTTTTAAAGCCTCATTGGATCACTTGAGAAGTCTGGGTGCGGTAGAGCAAGATAACTCGGTAGAGGTTAAGGATGGAAGGTCGGTCAAAATCGCGAACTTGTGGTTAGTGGGATATGGAGACTGGACTGGACTAGCCTCTGCAACATTAATTGGCGTTTCTAGAACAGCGAGAGCCACAGTGGATGATGTTGCAGATTATTTAGCCAATATTTGATTTGAGCGTGGATAATATTTTGAAGAAACCTTTTTATCCTCCCACTCTGAAAGAAGGTTTAAGAACTGCTTTGAAAGATGCCAGAAGACTGTTAAAGGATTGATAAAGGTTTCAACGTTCAGCCAGCACTTTTGATAATCTTTTGGTATGGGCGATCAATCGGTCCAGCCAGCGTTTTGCAGCAAGAAGCTTTAAACTTCTTGCTGCACTCAGCCGGTTTAAGGTGGCGTATTGCATCACCTCTTCACGTAAGGTTGCGCGGTTCTCATCGGTCCAGTGTTTAAGATTGGCCAGTTCCTGTTTAAAATTATCAATGACTTCAGCATTTTCTAAGAATTCCAAACTGGTTGCATAATGATCCAGAATATTTAGGAAATCTAAAGCCACTTGATAAATATGTGGTTGGGTCCGAATAACCAATGCATAGGAAACACCTTCCAAATCACTTCGCAGAACATGCATATAAACCATCATGCGTAATAAAAAGGTCAAGCGTTGTTTATCTTGTTGATATTCTGGAACCACAATTTTCTCTAAATAGGCTTCTAGCTGTTCAATCACTTCATCTAATTGGTGGAATTCTTTTGGGCTAACAGTCGCCCCATCCTGAAAAGCACGACGCAATATCTCAAACATCTGAATCAGGCTTTGATACGCTACTTTTTCTGCAGCGATAATTGCCACACTTGGAATCTCCAGATTGGATTCATCCAGAATTTCGAGCACCCCGGAGGTTTTCTGAGGTAAAAACTTACAAATGAGGTCATTAAATTGATGGATCAAAGGTATAAAAATACATGCGCCCATTACACTAAATAAAGTATGGAAGGCCGCCACTATAATCACCTCATCCCATGCAGCAATAGATTGAATATGATAATAGGTCCAGTTAAATAAGGGCAGCAATACAAAGAAAGCAAATACCGCACTGACCACATTAAAAACCACATGCACCGCTGCAGTCCGCTTGGCATTAACCGAGCCACCAATAACAGCCAGTACTGCAGTTGCCACTGTCCCGATATTTTGTCCAATCACCAGTAATAAGGCTTGCTGCAGGTCAATTGCTGTACTGGCTAAAGCAGCTAGAGTCGCAGTAATGGCGGCACTGGAAGACTGCAGCAAGACCGTCATGATCAGGCCAATCCAAACCAGAAACAGCTTTTGCCCAAATGAGTGATAGTTAAAAATTGACAAATCGACTTGTTTAGCAAATCCTGACATCGCAATCTGTAATTGATCAATTCCAAAGAAAATCAGACCAAAACCTGCCAGTACAAAACCCAATAATGCTAAACGGCCATGGGTTAATAATTTTAACAGCGCGCCTAAAGCAATCAGAGGCAAGGCAAAAGTGGCAATAGAAAACTTAACCCCGAGCAAAGCCACCATCCAACCGGTACTGGTTGTTCCGATATTGGCACCAATAATCACCCCAATCGCTTGGGTAAAACTCAATACTCCTGCCCCGACAAAACCAATAGTCGCAAGGGTAGTGGCTGTAGAAGATTGGACAATCAAGGTCAGACCAATACCAGAACACAGTGACTTAAACGGTGTCCCTGTAAATTTGGTCAGCCATATTCGTAAAGTTTCACCTGCCATTTCTTTAAGACTGTCGGTCATTAAAATCATGCCAATTAAAAATAAACCAATACCGCCACACAGCTGAGCAATAATTTCGAGCACAGTTCTCTCAATATGTATTTTTTACAATCAGAATACAGTCTGATCAAGGTGATGTCATTAAGAGTGGCGATGGAATAGCTAAAATAGGATGTGCTCGGGACAATCCCCCCGGTAGTCTTTGAGTGACTTATTACTCGGTTATAGAGGAGGATTAAATATTCTTCTTGGTGATTTTATCAGTTGATGCCTAGAATCTAGCGCGTACAGTTACGCCCCTCATGCTTGGCTTGATACAGTTTTTGATCCGCCATTCTCAGAACGTCCTCTACATCTTCAGAATTTCGAGGCCAGTAAGCGATACCAATTGAAATGGTCACCGTTCCCATATCCTCCATCTCTGTGAGTTCAACCGCTTTTCGTAGCCGTTCCGCAGCCTGAAAAGTAATTTCCGGATCCGAAGTAGCCATTAAAATAATAAACTCCTCCCCCCCTGAACGGCAGCAGATATCATTGTCTCGAAAATGATATTTCATTACGCTCGCCAGCCTTTTTAAGACCACATCGCCTTTGTCATGACCATAGGTATCGTTCACCTTTTTAAAGAAGTCGATATCCACCGCCAGCACAGCAAACTCGGTACGCATACGCACAAATTCTTCAATAAACAGCTTCATCCCACGGCGATTGTACAAACCGGTCAGCGGGTCGCTATTCACGGACTGATTCAGCTCATCAATTTTTTCATTAAAATTCTGACAGCTCAGCATCAGGGAGTTTTTGAATTGATCGACTTCAAAATACAAAGGATCAATTTTGTTAATTTTTTCCTGAATATCCGTCCTGTTCAACATACTGGCCATTTTCGCCAAATGATTTAAAGGCAGTGCAATAAAGCCAGATAAACGCCAGACCACAAAGAAAATGAATAGATAAAATAGTGTAATTCCGATGGACACTTTGAAAATGATGCTGTTGGCCTGAGCAAATAGCTCATCAATCGGCTGCTGCGATACCACAATCCAGCTCACGCTGGGAATATGCGAGAAACCGACCAGACTATCTATTCCTTTACTGTTCATCAGACGGAAAGCTCCATCCTGTTGATGAAGCATAGCTGTTAATCCATCACTGGCCTGAACTTTCTGGCCAATTTGCCGAGTATCTGCATGAAAAATGATACGTTTTTGGTCATCCATGACATAGGTATAATTTTTCTTGTAGCCATATTTGGAGGCCAGCATTTCACTGACCAAATTCTTGCTCTGCAGATAAATCGTGCCCGCAATAAAACCCAGATATTGCCCTTTGTCATCAAAGATCGGTTGAGAAACAATGACAATCAGTCTTTTGGTCGAAGACCAGTACGGAGAAGAGATATAAGTTTGCTTACGCTTGAGCGACTCGGTAATACCATGTGTTTTCTGGATATGTTTGGGATCAATCTTTAAGGTCGTCGGGAAAAATGAAACGACATGGCCTTGCCTGTCAGCCAGAAAAACACTATTGAAATTTCCAGACTGGCTTTTTAGGCGCGCCGCTTCACTGCTTCTCAGGCTTTCACTGGAAAAATTTTTGCCCAGCAGGTTCGCACTAAATCTTAAATTTTTTAATATTTCCTCAAACTGATAATTGGTATGCGCAGCAATTCTAGACGAATATTCTGCATTTAATGCCAAGGAATTATCCATTAGGCGTGCTTTAACTGTTTGGTTTATAAAGAATAAAGAAAAGATAAACAGACAGGTCACACTTAGAATAGTTAAAAGTAAGATTAACCTGCGCAGATTTAAGTTGAGCGCCCATAAAACCTGTCTCACTAGATCAATCCTAAGTGATTATTTGTGATACTTATATCATAAAAATTATTTCATAAATCATTTTTTATTCAGATCTAAGTTATAGATTTCAGTCATTAAATTAATTTAAAGCCAAGTCTTTTGCTTCTGTTTCGATAGCCTTCGACAAGGATCTTAAAGGTTTTCAGGCTGAATCATTGGCATACCCCACCACTTTAACGATGTTCAAGTTTGGGGGATTCTGAAAGCAAAACTATTGTGTGACTTCCTTACGGAGTCCACTTGCTTTCTGCTTCTTCGGGGAGCCTTTACTATATGTAATAACCCCCAATTAAAACGGACACTCAAAATTAAGACCTAGGCATAGAACTAGAGTTAAGGAGTGTCTTATGGAACGTATCGAAGTTATTACATCCGTCCAGCGTCGCAGACGTTATACAGGTCAAGAGAAAGCGCAGTTTGTTGCCATGACCCTGCAACCCGGATCATCTGTTTCTTCCGTTGCCAGACAGTATGGAATTACTCCAAGTTTACTGTTTAAATGGAAAAAACTCATGCAAGATGGTGGAGTGACTGCCGTGGAAGCCAATGATCAGGTCGTCAGTGTTTCAGACTACTGCTTCAATGACATAACACTTTATCCAAGCCTATGCGAATGTAGAAGAGGTATTAAAGCAAATGAAATTGCATATGCGGCGGGTGTTCAAGTAGAAACAAAAATCCTAAAAAGCGTACTGTTTGAAGAGGGTATTGTTGAAACTGCCAAACAGCTTGAAACTGATCTCATTGTGATGGGATAGCATGGTCGTAAAGGTTTTAAAAAATGGATACTCGGAAGTGTGGTCACAGCTGTACTTTGCTCAACGGAATTGCCAGTGATGGTCATAAAATCTTAATGTCTATATAACATGTATACTTAAAATATCAGGAGTCTAAAAAATGGCGAGTTCTAAAAAAGAATCTCAAACAATGAAAATTGATATTGGCATTTCTCATAGTGATCGTGCCAAAATTGTTGAAGGTTTATCCAAACTATTAGCGGATAGCTATACCTTATATTTGATGACCCATAACTTTCATTGGAACGTGACTGGACCACAATTCAATAGCTTACATAACATGTTTATGACTCAATATACGGAGCAATGGAATGCCCTGGATATCATTGCTGAGCGAATTCGTGCTTTAGGCTTTCCTGCTCCGGGAACCTATAAGGAATTTTCATCTTTAACCGTCATTAAGGAAGTTGAGGGCGTTCCTAAAGCCCAAGACATGGTCAAGCTTTTAGTCAATGCGCATGAAACTGTGGCACGCACTGCCCGAAGTCTCTTTTCCACCGTGGATGAAGTTAATGACCAGCCTACCGCAGATATGTTAACACAGCGACTTGATGTGCATGAAAAGACCGCCTGGATGTTAAGAAGCCTTTTAGAAGAGTAAGCAGCAAGAATTTGTCTCGCCATTTTTTATTTAAATGGCGAGACAAATTAGGCTTGATTTAAAAAAAATTGAGCTTTTATTCACTTATCACTGCTGAGATTGGCGTGAATAGCAGCCTAGTGTAAGAAATAGTGAACAGTGAGTCTGGTTTTCCGATTGGATTTTGCGTGTTGGCTTTTTTTATTCACAGATAAAATCAGTTACGAATTGCTATCACGCTTATAAATATCCAATTGTCAGTAAATAGGGCTAAGCTAGACGTTGCTCAGATGGGAGCATTTTTTTGAATCCCATCGACAATAGGTCAAAATGAGATTGGAAATGACAACGAAGAATTTGGATCAAAAGCAACCTTTATATACTCCTTATGCCGGTACCACCCTTTTAGAACTGCCCCTGTTAAATAAGGGTTCTGCATTTACTGAACAAGAACGTAGTCACTTCAATTTGCACGGCCTTATTCCGCATGCAATTGAAAGCATTGAGGAGCAGAGCCAGCGTTCCTATCAACAATATTGTGCTTTTAATGATGCCATCAATAAGCACATTTACCTGCGCAATATTCAAGATACCAATGAAACTTTGTTTTATCATTTAATTGAGCATCATTTAAGTGAAATGATGCCGATCATTTATACCCCTACCGTAGGAGAAGCCTGTCAGCGTTTTTCCGATATTTATCGCCGCCATCGCGGGATTTTTATCTCCTACCCAGATCGAGCCTATATTGATGACATTTTACAAAATGTGAATAAAAAAAATGTCAAAGTCATTGTGATTACCGATGGTGAACGCATTTTAGGCTTGGGTGACCAAGGCATTGGCGGGATGGGTATTCCGATTGGAAAACTGTCTTTATACACTGCCTGTGGCGGCATAAGTCCTGCTTATACCTTACCGATTACTCTAGATGTCGGGACCAATAATCAGCAGTTGCTGAACGATCCTATTTATATGGGCTGGAATCAGCCACGCATTAGTGGAGATGAGTATTATGAATTTGTTGACCATGTGATTGCGGCGATTCAGCGTCGTTGGCCAAAAGCCCTGATTCAGTTTGAAGACTTTGCCCAAAAAAATGCCATGCCTTTGTTGAGTAAATACCGCAATCAAATTTGCTGTTTTAATGATGATATTCAAGGCACCGCTGCGGTATCCGTAGGTAGCTTAATTGCTGCTTCGCATGCTGCAGGCAAGCAACTGAAAGACCAGACGGTGGCTTTTTTGGGTGCAGGTTCAGCCGGTTGTGGGATCGCGGAACAAATCGTGGCGCAAATGGTGACTGAAGGCTTAACCGATGCGCAGGCACGTACGCGTGTTTATATGGTAGACCGTTTTGGACTGATCACTGAAAATCAGCCGAATTTGCTTGATTTCCAACGCAGGCTCGCGCAAAAACCTGAAAACGTGGCGCATTGGGGTAATGCGGATGAGATCATTTCTTTATTGGATGTGGTACAAAACGCCAAACCCACAGTGTTGATCGGTGTATCGGGTCAATCAGGTTTATTTACTGAAGAAATCATTAAGACGCTAGCTGCCAATTGTGAACGTCCGATTGTTTTGCCATTATCGAATCCGACTTCACAAGTTGAAGCCGTGCCAGCAGATATTTTGCAATGGACCGAAGGCAGGGCACTGATCGCGACCGGCAGTCCATTTGCGCCTGTGAATTATCAGGGCAAGATTTATAACATCTCGCAATGTAATAACTCTTATATTTTTCCGGGTATTGGTTTGGGAGTGATTGCCTCGGGTGCAACTCGGGTAACTGACAGTATGCTGATCGCATCGAGCAATACCCTGGCAGCATGCTCACCCATGTTACGACATCCGGAAGCCGATCTATTGCCAGATTTGAATGAAATCCAGCAGGTCTCTAAAACGATTGCGTTTAAAGTGGCCAAAGCAGCCATGGAAGCCGGTGTTGCTCCGCTAATCAATGATGAGCTGTTAACGCAAGCCATTGAAGCAAATTTCTGGAAGCCTAGCTATCGTGATTATAAGCGTGTGACATTCTAATCCTACCTAAATATGGCGCTATGATTATGTAGATGAGCCACTTTTAATCTTAAACCGAGTTAGACACATAGCTCGGTTTTTTAAATCAAGGATCATTGTTCAGTTGCTGATTAAACTAAAAATGAGGACCAGATAGCGCATATGGATAAATTACAGGGAAGTGTGGAACTAAGTTTAGAGCAGCTAAATCCACGTTATCTTTAATTATCTTAAAAAATACTTTTATATTCTTGTGATTAAAAATATAAAGTTTCCAGTTTATTACAAAGCAATTTATTAATTTGTTTGGTGAATATGTTATAAATTGTAAACTTGGTCACAATTTTGTGAGATTGCATTTTTGAAACGGTTTCTTTTGTCCCTTAAATTAAATCTTCGTAAATTGATTCTGATTTCGACCATTATTAGTGTTTCGTGCTTATTTATTGTGTCTGTATTTATTCTCAATTATGTGATTAAAGAGCAACTGATCCAGAACTCGCTTTCTGTTAATGCCAAATATGCTTCAAAGGTTGCCACCAGCGCAGATCAGCATTTCGATGATATGCTCAAAGAGTTAAAATATAGTGCTGATTTATTAGGACAGGATTTTTCTAATCGTCAATTAACTGAGGAAGAAGCCAAACGTCTTAAAAATCAATCCAGCAAATTTAATAGTTTATTAATTGTGGATAAGCAAAAAAGAATTGTCTCTTTTGAACCGAAAAGCCTGAACCTGAATACCCAGATTTTATATAAAACAGAAGGGATTTCTGAGTCCTTAAAGCATAAAACCACTTATATTTCTGCGCCTTATTGGTCAGTGAAACATAATCTGGTGGTACTCCTGTCTCAACCTATTTATGACCAGAATAAAAATTATCAGGGCATGATTGGCGGCTCGATTTATTTACAAAAGAATAATCTGATTCAGCGGATGCTCTCCACCGAGTATGATTTTAAAAAAAGTTATATGTATGTGATTGATCCCAATAATCGCATTATTTTTCATCCTGATCCGAGCAGAATTGGAGAAAAAATTCTCAATAATAATCGTCTGGACTATATGGTGAGCACACAGACGGGGAGTGTCCGCCTGATCAATAGTCGTGGTGTGGAAAATCTGGCAGGTTTTGCCTATATTCCGAGTATGAATTGGATTGTGGTCTCCCAGCAACCAACGCAAGAGTTGTTAAAACAGGCCAATGTGATTCTTTTAAAAGTTTCAGTCGGAATGTTTATTTTTTATTTCTTTATATTCTTTATTGTCTGGAGAATGTCGCGCTTTATTTCTTCCCCTTTAAATAGTTTGGCTAAAATGGCCAGCATGCTCAATCAGCCCGACATACAAGATAAAATCAAACAGATTGATCCATGGTATTTTGAAGTATTAAAATTTAGAACCTCTTTACTGCTCAGTTCACGGACATTCAGTGAAAAGATTACCGAGCTGCATCAACATGTGAATACTGATCCACTCACAGGTTTATATAATCGTCGTGGGATGAACATTTTCTTAAAAGAGTTAGTCAAACTAAACAGAGATTTTGCTGTCCTTGCCATTGATATCGATTTTTTTAAAAACGTCAATGATAGCTATGGTCATGATCAGGGCGATGAAATTTTAAAGACACTGGCAAGTTTTATGAAAAGTAATTTCAGGGACGAAGACATTTGTTGCCGTTATGGTGGAGAAGAGTTCATTGTATTAATGACGACTTCCGATTTTAAAGTGGCCTATAACGCGGCAGAACGCTTAAGAAAGACCATGGAAGCAAGCAATATCAATTCTATTGGCCCGATTACCATATCTGTTGGAATTGCATTCTGGCCTCACACTTCAGATGAAGTGAAGGAAGTGTTTAAAATGGCGGATAACAAGCTTTATGAAGCTAAAAATAGAGGACGTAACTGTGTTCGTCATTAGAGAGCGGATATATATTTATTTTCATAATAATTCTACCTGTTCATAACTCAGTTTGAGCTCCGCAAGGGAAGCAGGTCTAGCAAAATAGTAGCCTTGAAAATAATCACATTGATATTTTCTGAGAAACTGAGCTTGAGCTTGAGTTTCTATGCCTTCCGCAACCACTTGTAATCCCAGTTTATGGGCCATGACAATAATGGCTGCAACAATAGCACCATCTTTTTCATTTTCAGGTAAATGTTCAATAAAACTGCGATCAAGTTTTATCTCATCAATAGGTAAAGTCCGTAGATAGCTCAGACTGGAGTAGCCTGTTCCAAAGTCATCTACAGACACTTTGACACCTAAATCACGCACAGCATTTAAAATTTCTGAAGAACGATCAGCACCCGCAATTAACATGGTTTCAGTGACTTCAATTTTTAACAATTCAGGTGGCAATTGCGTATCTGCAAGCGTTTTTTGCAAGTCATGCAGAAAGCCTGTGCGTCTAAATTGTAAAGGAGAAAGATTGACTGCCACACTGAGTGTAGCCGCATGTTTCTTATTCCATTCCACAATATCTTGACAAGCTTGTTGTAAAACCCACTGGCCAATCACTACAATTTGACCAGTTCTTTCAGCAAACGGGATAAAGTCTGCTGGAGAGATCAAACCTCTTTGTGGATGCTGCCAACGGATTAAGGCTTCTACACTTTTTAATTGGCCTGAGTCAGCATCAATAACCGGTTGATAAACTAGCTTAAACTGTTTTTCTTCGAGGGCGAGCATTAATTCATGGCGCATATGCACGTAATCAATTTTTGGGGTGCGGGTTGCATTAAAAGCATACCAATGCCAGGTATTTCCACCTTCTTTTTTTGCTTCACTCATGGCATGTATCGCATGATGCAGCAATTGTTTAGACTTCTCTATCTGAGGGTCATTATCTGCAATGCCGATACTGGCACTAATATGGATTTTATGATTATCAATATCAAATGGAACAGATAAACTTTTTAATATTCGCTCTGCAATAACAGCAACCTCTTTTAAGTCATGACATTTATTCAGAAGTATGGCAAATTCATCTCCTGAAAAATGAGACACCACATCCTCTTCTTGAATGACCTGACGCAGGCGATTTGCTACTGCACTCAGGAGTTGGTCACCAATGAGGTGCCCCAAGCTTTGATTTAAAGGTTGGAAGTCATCCAAATCTATATACATGACAATTAAGGATTGATGACTCTCATGTTGTATGCAAAATGCGACGTCGAGTGTTTCTTCAAAGGTATGATGATTAATTAATCCAGTTAAATTATCGTGGGTTTGCTGACGCTCTATATATTCGCTATTTGCCCGTTGTTGAGTGATATCTTGCTGAATTCCAATAAAATGTGTGCAAAAGTTTTTGTCATCAAAAACCGGTCCTAAGATCAGTTGATTCCAGAACCAGCTACCATCTTTGCGATAATTTTTTAAGACCACCTGAATTTCTTGCTGTTCTTTAATCGCATTTTGTATTTTATTAACCGTTTCGGGTTCTGTATCAGGACCTTGCAGAAAACGACAATTCTGGCCTATCACTTCTTCTTTCGTATAACCGGTCAGGCTTTCAAAAGCAGGGTTCACATATTCAATGGCTTGGTTCTGGGTGGCATTGGCCAATACGATGCCATGAGGATTAGCATCGACACTACGTTTAAGCAGGCGTAGCATTTCTTCAGTTTCACGCCGATCTGTAATATCTCGAGCGATACCGAATACGCCAACCACCTGTTCAGCTTGTTTAATCGGTAAATAAGTGACATCTAACCAGTGACATTCCCCCAAGGCATTCAGTGCTTGGATTTCGAGGTGCTGACCATTGCCTTTCACCGCTTTTTCAAAAGCAGTTTCCGTTACGGACAGAGAGTCAGCACAAATAAATGTCGAGAAATGTAAGCCCAAGATATTTTCAGGACTGAATTTAATGATGTCTTTGGAGGCAAGATTGACGTCAATAATCATGCCTTCTAGATTATGTTCAAAAATTGCGTCCGGATGGTAAGTGAAGAACGAGCGATATTTATCATTTAGCGCTAGTCTCTGTTGCCGCTCTGCATAAAGATCCATGCTTAAGGCAACTAAAGAGGCTGCATGGCGGATTAATTTAATATGGGTGTTGGTGGGGCATTTAGGAGAACGGTAATATGTTCCAAATGTACCATAGAGTTTTCCCTGAGCATTAATAATCGGGGTAGACCAGCAGGCATTCAGATTTTCTTCTTGAATCAGGGGGATAAAAGCTTCCCAATTCTTATCAAGCACTAAGTTTTCACAAATAACCTGTTTACGGTGAAAAGCGGCTGCTCCACAGGCACCGACATTGGGTCCTATTTTTAGATTTGAAATGGCTTCTTTATAGCGATTGGAAAAGTGCTTTGTCCCACTGATCAGATTTAAGGTTTGTTCAGTTTCCGAGTACAACATAATGGATACCATTGAATCCGGTATCCGCGCTTCTAGCCAATCACTTACAGTATGAAAAATAACGGTTAAGTCGGCATGTTGCCCAATTAAATTGAAAATAGTCTGAGTATCTAAATCGTTTGCTGTTTGACTCATATAGTCCCCCATCCTTGAGTTGTATTGCTCATATTTGATAGATTCTCAACTAAAATTCTTTAAATTAGACTCAAATACTGATTACTCATCATCACTTAAACAATATAGCAAAATGCGATAATTCTCACCTATCATTATTTACCAGTTGTATAGATATGAGACTTAAAATTAGACAATTGCATACATCATGTAAGAGCTCTCAATTGAGATGAATAATCTCAATTAAGAATGATTCGTGATGCGAGGATTAATGAGGGTTCTATCATCTTACCTAAACAATAATATTTATAATAATCAATTAGATAGATGGTGTTAAAGTGAGTGGTGATATATTAAATAAATACTTATAAAATATGTAGATATCATTCAAATTTTTATTTCGTGAAAAATATACCCTCAATAAAAAAGCCTACCAACATTCACATGCGGTAAGCATTTGCCGTAATAAGTTCGGCTAGAGAGGGTTAGAGGAATATCCTAATTTGGTTTGGCCACATTTTCGGCACACTTTAACTACATTACCTTTATCGTCCTGTTCATACTCATAAGCATGTAAACAGAACAACTCTTTTAAAAATGAAAGCATTCCATTCTCCCTTTAATCCCAGCGAATTTAAAGGAATTAGCGCTTTATGAAGTAAGCGACTAATGCACTTGTTCAATGAGAAGAATAGTGATGTTCAAGTGAATTTTTTGTGAACCTAAAGGAAAAAAGTATTTAGAGATTGCTTAAAAGCAACTTGGTTTTTTAAGATCTGGATTTAATTTAATTTTTCACAGTTTGTTCACATCCCTTTAGTGTATTTTTGAAGGATTGAATACCTAACAGGTCACAAAATGAAAAGTTTCATCAAACCTCTTTTAGCTACTGGCTTAATCGCATTCGCTGGTCTAGGTTTTTCTCTCACTGTTCAAGCAGAATCCATAAAACCCAAAGCAGTAGAAAGTATTGATGTTCATCAATATGCGGGGAAATGGTATGAAATTGCGCACTTACCTATGTATTTCCAGCGCAACTGTGTGAGTGACACGTCAGCGCAATATACGGTCAATCCCGATCAAACGATTGGGGTCTTAAATAGCTGCCGGACTGAAACAGGAAAAATCATCGCTTCACAAGGGCTAGCTTATCCTCAAAATAAGGGAATGAGTGAACTGAAGGTGAGTTTTCTTCCAGCCGGTTTGAGATGGTTGCCGTTCACTAAAGGCGATTATTGGGTGTTAAGAGTGGATCCTGAGTATCAGGTTGCGCTCATCGGTGGACCGACTCATAAATACTTATGGATTTTATCTAAAAATTCTCATTTGGATGAAGCGACTTATCAATCTTATTTAGAAACAGCGCGTCAGTATGGATATGATCTGTCAAATTTAATCAAAACACCACAACAGTAAGGGCTCACTTCATACTGAGCTAATCTGGGTTGCCTCAGTAGAGAATAGGAAATGAGCTTCACATAAATTTCATATCGCATTTCCTAGAATGAAAAATATAAATAAATATTCAATATCCGGAAGAAACAATGTTTAAATTTTTTCTACGCTGGATGGATAGCTGGTCGGGTGATGCGAATACTCCAACAGGGCAACCCGTCAGGCATGCTAAAGACATCCAAATTCAATGGGTGCGAATCTTGCCCTTTATTTTATTGCATATTGCCTGTCTGGCAGTATTTTGGGTCGGTGTGTCGTGGTTTGCAGTGGTGTTTATGCTGTTTTTTTATCTGCTCAGGATGTTTGCAATTACGGCATTTTTTCACCGTTACTTATCTCATAAAACCTTTCAGACTTCGCGGCTTGTTCAGTTTATTTTTATCTTGATAGGCACCATGAGTGCTCAGCGCGGTCCTTTGTGGTGGGCGGCCCATCATCGTTACCACCATCGCTTTACCGATACCGAGCAAGATCCGCATTCATCTACCCATGGTTTTTGGTATAGCCACGTTGGATGGTTTCTGAATGAGCAAAATTTTAGTACCCGTAAAGTAGTGATTAAAGATTGGCTTAAGTATCCTGAACTGATCTGGTTAGATCGTTTCAGTCTTCCGGTGGTCTTAACAACAGCCGTTGGAATCTATGCTTTAGGGGAGTGGCTGGCTGTCGCATATCCAGTATTGGCTACCACTGGACCCCAGCTTTTGGTCTGGGGCTTTGTGATTTCAACCGTATTACTAATTCATGCCACATTGTGTATCAATTCCTTGGCACACCTATATGGTTCACGGGATTTTGAAACCCCAGATCATAGTCGTAACAATCTATTCCTTTCGATTATTACCTTGGGTGAGGGTTGGCACAACAACCATCATTATTATGCAGGCAGTGCCCGACAGGGCTTTTATTGGTGGCAAATTGACGTGACTTATTATCTGCTGAAACTCATGTCGTGGTTTGGGTTGGTGTGGGGATTAAAACCGATTCCTGAACGGGTATATACAGCAAGCATCGGGACAGCATCAAAAATTAAAATCAGTTCAAATAAAGTTGAACATGGGGAAGGTTCATGAAAATTGCCATTATTGGGTCCGGTATTTCAGGTTTGTATGCTGCATGGAAACTTTCGCGACAGCATCAAGTTACTATATTTGAGAAGAATATATACTTTGGTGGTCATACTGACACCCATCAGTTTCAGATCGAGGGACAGCAAGTTGCAGTAGATAGTGGCTTTATTGTATTTAATGATTTTAATTATCCCTTATTCAGTGAAATGCTAGCTCAACTTGGGGTGGAAGCCCAAAGCAGTGACATGGGATTTTCAGTCAATAATCTGGTCACTGGGCTGCAATATAATCCGTCTCAGAAATGGTCTTTATTGACCCGTCCACAAAACTTTTTCAATAAAAAGTTCCGCCGTATGCTTTCTGACTTGCTGCGTTTTTATAGTGATAATAAAGATTTATCTGTGGCTGATTATGATCCTGAACTTAGCATTGAAGCTTATTTGAATCAAAATGATTACTCGGAAGAATTTCGTCAAGAACACCTCTATCCGATGTGTGGTGCCTTATGGTCGAGTCCGGTCGATCAGATCGGTAAAATTCCATATAAGTTTGTGATCAGTTTTTTTCAGCATCACCGGATGCTGCAGCTAAAAGAACGCCCACAATGGCAAACGGTCAAAGGTGGCTCAGCAACCTATATCCGTGCGATTCAGCAGCAATGTCCATCGATTCAGTGGAAAAATTTGGCGGTAGATGGGGTTACCCGGCATGATAATCAGGTGTTGATTGATACTGCCGAAGGATTGCAAACCTTTGACTGGGTTATTTTTGCCAGTCATGCCGATGACAGCCTAAAACTGCTCAAAGATCCGACTGCCCTAGAGTTAGATGTGCTGAAAAATTTCAGTTATCAGGATAATCATATGGTGGTGCACCATGATGAATCCATCATGCCGAAACAACGTTCGCAGTGGGCCAGTTGGCATGTCCATGTCACACCTGATCAGAGCACATCAACACCGTCTGAGCCTGACATTCATTATGGCTTTAGCTACTGGATGAATAAGCTGCAAAATTTACCTTGCAAGACCCAAATCTTTTCTACCCTAAATCCCAATATGCCTATAAACCCAAGTCAAATCCTGGTAGAACGGCATTACCGTCATCCGGTTTTTGATGAAAAAGCCATTAAAGCACAATCGCGCTGGCAGGAGATTCAAGGACAAAATCGAAGTTCATTTTGTGGGGCCTATTGGGGCTGGGGATTCCATGAAGATGGCGCCCGCAGTGCAGCCCGTGTGGTTGAACAATTGACTCATTTGTCATGATTGGCCATGGAGCTCACAGATGTTAAATACCTCGCTTGCAATTGCAGACGCGAAAATTCGTCACAGACGCTATGCGCCAAAAGCACATGCTTTTGAGTCGAATTTAAGCTATTTATGGTTTGATCCCGATCAACTCGAGTCGATTATTGAAAAGTCATGGCTTTGGTCATCGCGGTACTGGAATGTTCTGACCTTATATCCGCATGATTTTCTCACGGCCTATCAGGGTACAGTTCGAGAAAAAGTTAAAAAAGCGCTGCTGCAATATGTCGGCACGTTATTGTTGCCCGATTGGCAGATCCGTATTCTGGCTTTACCCCGCTGTCTGGGTTTTCGCTTCAATTCGGTGGTGTTTTATTTCATTCTGAATCAAGACCATCAACCGCTCTTTATTTTAAGTGAGATTACCAACACGCCATGGAATGAACGCCAGGTCTATGTGCATGACTGCCGCGATCAGGTTCAGGTACATGGTGATTTTCAGGGCTATACCTTTGATTTTGAAAAATCCTTTCATGTATCGCCATTCATGCCGATGGATATTGATTACCGCTGGCGATTTAATTTTTCTAATCACCTTAATGTGATTCATATGCAGTTGTTTCAGCAGCAACAATTGATCTTCGATGCCAGCATGCGCTTTAGCTTAAATGCCATCACATTTCCTTCACAGCAGCATGGTTATGCTCTAATGCATAGTATTGGGCCTTTTAAGATGGTGGCTTCCATCTATTTTCAAGCCTTGCAGTTATGGTGGAAAAAAGTTCCATTTCATCGGCATCCAAACAAAGATAAGGACAGATAAGTCATGCTGAAAACATTTATTTACGGTGAGCAAGATGCATTGCCATGGGTGTTAAGACGGGTATTTAAACTGCGTCATGGTCAGATCCATTTTCATGGGATATGGACCGGTACAGTCGGTGAGCCTTCTGACTTAAATGTCGACATTCATGTGCATAATGCTGAATTAATTGACCTGATTATCAAAAATGGTGTTTTAGGGGCAGCGGAAGGTTATATCCGCGGCGATTGGAGTAGTGATGACTTAGTTCAGCTGATTCAACTCCTGGCACGCAACCGTGATGTATTAGATAAAATTAATCAAAACATTATCGTGCAAGCCAGTCAGGTCGCGCTGAAAAGCTGGTACAAGACCCGCCAAAACACGCTGAAAGGCAGTCGTAAAAATATTGCAGAGCATTACGACCTCAGTAATGACTTTTTTAAACTGTTCCTTGATTCTTCCATGATGTATTCCAGTGCAGTATTTAAAGATACGCACACCAGTCTGGAACAGGCCTCTGATGATAAAAAAGAACTGATCTGTCAGAAATTACAGCTGAAACCGCTCGATCATCTGGTCGAAATTGGCAGTGGCTGGGGTGGTTTTGCCATTTATGCGGCACAGCATTATGGCTGTCAGGTCACCACCATTACCATTTCTCAGGCCCAGTATGATGAAGCCGTTAAACGTATTGAGGCTGCCGGTTTAAGTCACCGTATTGATGTACAGCTTAAAGACTACCGTCTGCTGGATGGCAAGTTCGATAAATTGGTTTCGATTGAAATGATTGAGGCGGTCGGTGAACAATATCTTCCGACCTATTTTGAAAAATGCCGGACCTTGCTTAAGCCGCATGGTTTGGCACTGATTCAGGCCATTACCATTGAAGACGCGCGCTATAAAAAAGCACTGCATACCGTGGACTATATTAAACGCTATATTTTTCCGGGCAGTTTTATTCCCTGCATCAGTGTTTTAACGCAAAGTGCTTCTGAACAGAAGTTACGTTTGAAGCAGCTGGATGATATCGGTCAAAGTTATGCCCAAACCCTGCATCACTGGCGTGAACGGTTTTTAGCGGCTCAGGGTCAGGTCAAGGCATTGGGTTTTGATGACAACTTTATTCGGATGTGGGACTTCTATTTATGTTATTGCGAAGGCGGCTTTAAAGAAGGCGTGATTAGTGACGTGCATATGCTGTTTGAAGTCAGTCCTTATTAAGTTGGCTTAACCCACAGAACTAGGAGACAAGATGATGCTATGGAACTTATTCTTGCTGAATGTATTGATCATGTTGTGCTGCTGGGTGGTTGCTATATTTAATAAACGTGCCGGTATTGTCGATGTGGCCTGGAGTTTTTGTATTGGGTTAAATGTGCTGTTAAGTGCGGTATTGATTGAAACTGCACCTGACTGGCTTCGTGTTTTTATCGGTGTATTGAGTGGGTTCTGGTTCTTACGTCTTTTTTGGCATTTGCTGCGGCGTTATCAGTCAGAACAGCAGGAAGACCGCCGCTATGCCAATATGCGACGCGCCATGGGCAAGTTTCAACATCTTGGCTTTTTGGCTTTTTTCATCTTTCAGGCAGGTTTAGCGATTCTTTTTTTCCTGCCGATGTGGCTGCTGTTAAATACCCCTGCAGAACAGTGGGGAAGTGAGAGCATGATTTTGCTGGTTGTCTCTGCATTGATTATGGTTATCGCATTGATGGGTGAAACAGTCGCTGATCAGCAATTGTATAAATTTAAACTCAATCCTGAAAATCATGGCAAAACCATGGACCAAGGCTTGTGGAGATATTCGCGCCATCCCAATTATTTCTTTGAATGGTTGCACTGGTTTGCTTATCCCATCTTAGGTTTGGCTGTGGGTTTATATGGGTTATGGATTTATCCCGTGCTGATGTGGCTGTTTTTATATTACATCACCGGGATTCCGTTTAACGAGCAACAAGCCCTGAAAAATCGTGGACAAAATTATCGCGATTATCAACAACGAACATCTATGTTTATTTTGTGGAAACCCAAAAAGTAGGTACGCCCATGGATTTTATCATTCATAAGTCATTAAAATTAGTTGAAAGTGGACTGATTCCAGATCAGGCCATTCGCGCTGCAATCCGGGCACTGAGTAAAAAAAGGCTGATTCAGGAAGGGCGTTATGATCCTGAACAGGCGGCTCAGCGTTATATGGATGTGCTGAATTTGCTGAAAAACAGTGAAATTGCCGTGGCTACAGACAAAGCCAACGAGCAACACTATGAATTACCGACCGAGTTTTTTCAGGCGGTACTGGGCAAGCGTTTGAAATATAGCGCCTGTTATTTTCCCAGTGAACAAACAACGCTGGATGAAGCAGAAGAAAATGCCCTACACATTTATGCAGAGCGTGCCCAGTTAAAAGATGGTCAGCACATACTTGAGTTAGGTTGTGGCTGGGGATCTTTAACCTTGTGGATGGCAGAGCATTATCCCAATGCAAAAATTACCGCGGTATCTAATTCCGCGACACAGCGCCAGCATATTATGTCTCAGGCACATGCGCGTGGGCTCACCAATCTGAATGTGATGACCTGTGATGTGAATGTACTTGAACTTGAACCTGCTTCTTTTGACAGGGTGGTTTCGGTGGAAATGTTCGAGCATGTGCGTAATTATCAGCGCCTGTTTGAAAAAATTCAGGGCTGGTTAAAAGCCGATGGTTTACTGTGGTGTCATATTTTCTGCCATCGTTTTTTACATTATCCTTTTGAAATCCAGTCCGAATATGACTGGATGTCGAAGTATTTCTTTACCGGCGGTCTTATGCCTTCGGCCTCTACCTTCCTGCACTTTCAGCAGCATCTCGAGCTGAGTCAGCACTGGCAATGGTCAGGTGTACAATATCAAAGAACAGCAAATGCATGGCTAGACAATATGGATCGCCAGCAGGCTGAACTGAAGCCTTTATTTCAGCAGGTCTATGGCAAAGATGCAGATGCCTGGTGGCAACGCTGGCGCATTTTCTTTATGGCTTGTGCTGAACTGTTTGGTTTCGAGCAGGGGCAGGAATGGGTGATTGGTCACTTCCTGTTTAAAAAGAAAGGCGTATAATTTCCTCAGCTTTATCATAGCGGTCAGTTTATGTTGAAACCCGATTCAAACACTACCGGCACACATCCATTAAGCAAGGTGTTCAACCGGTATTACTGGTTGCAGATTGCACTGATCGCGCTGTCTGTGGTGATTGGTCTGGCCTGTAGTGCATGGGTGATCAAAGGTTCACTGCTGAAAACTGCACTTGAACAGGAAATGGATCATTACTGGACCCGGGTAGAACGTAATCCCAAAGCCGACTTGCCCGATACCAAAAACCTGTATGGTTATCGCTGGACAACAGAAACTCCGTCAGTCCGCTTTCAGTCCATGCAGCTTGAGGACGGTGTGCATCGTATTTTCATTGATGGCAAGGAGCGCATGACGGTTTATGGCGAGCGCAATGGTCAGCATGTGTTACTGGTGTTTGGGGAAAGCAATGTCAATAAGCTGATCTGGCTGTTTGGTCTGGCTCCGCTGATGTTCAGCTTATTTGTACTGTATAGCTTTCTACTCTGGTCCAATCGCCGTGCAAAACGTTATTTTTCTCCGATTACCCGACTGGCGAATGCACTGGAGCATATTGACTGGGCACATCAGAATAAACAGCTTTCGCCTTTTCTGGGCATTCATACCAATGGCAACATGGAAGCAGAATACCTCAAACAGGCACTGGAAAAATATCATCAGGTCCTGAATGAGTTTATACAACGTGAACGTGAGTTTACTGGAGATGTGAGTCATGAGCTGCGTACTCCACTCACCATTTTAAAGGGTAATGTACAGCTTTGTCAGACGCGTTATGGACATGATAAGGCATTGATACGCTTAAACAATACCATTGAAGACATGCAACTGCTGGTTGACACACTACTGGCGATTGCACGTAATAAAACTAATGATTTAAGCACTGAACTATGTATGTTGTCTGAAATCATTGAAGATTTAGTCACAGATTTAAATCCAGTCAGTGCAAGTAAAGGCATGAGCATTGAAGTGCAAGATGAGGTCGGAGAACAACCGCGTTTGCTGTATCCTTCAATGACCAAAATGGTACTGAGCAATATTTTACGTAATGCACTGAACTATTCTCAAGGATCAGAAATTCATATTATTCAGCAAAAAAATAAGATCGTGATTGCAGACAATGGCATTGGCATTAGCTTACCCAATAATGTCAAGGTACAAGCCTTGAATGACTCGCAACTCTCTCTCACCGCCAAGGGGCATGGTATAGGCTTACAGCTGGTTCAAAAACTATGCAAACAATTGGGATGGCGAGTGGAGTTATTTGACCGACAGTATTATTTAAGTACCCATAGCGAGCTCAATCTGGCAGATACAACGGGACTGATTGTGGTGGTGTATTTACATTAAGCTGCGTTTTCATTTTAACTTTCAAGGGCAATTTTTAAACCCACTCCAGACACGGTATGAATCAGTTTTTGCGCAAAAGGTTTGTCAACGACTTTACGTAAATTATAAATATGACTGCGTAAAGCATCGCTTTCCGGCTCTTCATCGCCCCACAGTTCCATCATGATTTCCTGCTTGCTAATGACTTTGGGAGAATGGCGCATGAGAATTTTGAGCAATTTAAATTGAATGGGCGGAAGTTCAAGAGACTGTCCTGCACGACTGACCGTTTGAGTTGAACTGTCCAGAATCAAATCGTGAATCTGTAGTTTACTGTTAGATACCTCACCTAATGAGCGTTTAATCAGGGCACGAATTCGCATCACCAATTCATTAAAATCAAATGGCTTCACCAGATAATCATCGGTTCCGGAGGTAAAGCCTTTGAGCTTGTCATCCAAAGTGTCGCGAGCTGTAAGCATTAGGACCGGTAAATCCAGATCCTGCTCATGACGCAGCCAATCGCATAAATCATAGCCTGAACCATCGGGCAAATTAATGTCCAGTAATAATAGGTTATAATGCTGATTTTTTAATAAATGACGTGCAGCATCTAGAGTCCGTGCATGATCAATGATATAGCCGTGTTCTTCTAGAAATTCGCATATCGTTGCTGCTAATTCAAAGTGATCCTCAACCATGAGGATAAAGTGATTGCCCATAAGTCGATGATTAAACCTTTAATTTAATAATTGCTGCTTTAATTTAGCATTAAAAGGCGTCGCACCAAACCAAATATTAAAATATTGATTTATTTGAGGATCACTCACTTTCCCAAGGACTTTCTGGTTCAGTAATAACGTCATTTTTTGTGCAGTATGTTGGTAATTTAGACGATATAAATCGCCTTTTTTGACAGGCTTGTACCATTGGGTAATCTGGTTCAGTGCCATGTTTGGACTATAGCCTGCAACGTTCTTTTTCAGAAAATGATTAGCTGCCCGTTTAAATGCCCATTCGGGAATATCATAACTATAGGCAAAATCAAGTTGAATACTCTGAGTGTCCCAGGCTTTTTCACAGTTTTCAGCAAAATAGCTGACCTGTCCCACATTTTTTGCAGTAACGATCAAAGGCGCTGTATTACATTTTTTTAATGTTGCAGCACCCGCTTGTACACTAACAGCTAGGATGGCCGTAGACATCAGAGTTAAAGCGATTTTTTGAAGGGTAAAATCCATCCGTATGCTCCTCCGACCAGGGGTAGTGAACGATAAAGACCATTTGCAGGATCCCAAAAATCTTGTTGGAAAATAATCTGATTTGCCGGATTTATTTTAATTTCACTTATACCATAAGAATCCATGGTTTTAGTGCGACCAAACATCTTAAAGTCATAGGCCATTTGCCAGTGAATGTAGGCAGAATCCTGATGATGTGTAGCACTGATCAGTTTGACGCTGACATTGCTTACCCGATTATTCATGCCTTGAAAATGTTGCACCAAATCTTTTTTTTGAGAAAATTGTGAGAGGGTATCGTTAATAAATAATTGATCTGCATATAAATTACTGGCTTGTTCCACGAAGGCAGAAGTGCCTAAGGTATTAAATGCAGCAACAAAACGAGTGCCGATATCTAAAGCTTGTTGATCTGTTAAATTGATACCCTGAATTTTATGATCTGCCTGAGTATAGTCACTGCTATAACTTGGAACGGTTTTGCAGGCGGCTAGACTGACGAGCGCCAAGGTCGAGACCAACAATGTTTTTATAACCTTCATCACAATACTCCTTCCTTTTTATTTAATTTAAAAGAAGAGATGTGAAGGGCACGTGAACAGCTTATATATTTATCCGTTGGAGCGTAAAACTTCGCCCTTTAGGTCGGGGAGGATGTCAACTTCCCATTAAGAGTTCTTGCTGAATATCCGCCTGTTTACGCAAAAAATCCCATACCAACTTAATTCTTGGTTCATGCTGTAAGTCAACTAAAGTGAGCATCCAAAAAGTGTGTGCAAAATTCACCTGTTCACTGAGCACCTCTTCTAGTTCGGGTTTATCGTGGGCGATAAATCGCGGCAAAATTGCCAGTCCGGCACCCGCACTGACGGCAATTTGCTGCGCCAGAATACTGTTACTGCGAAAACAGGCAGTCAATTGCAGCGGCAAGCGTTCCAGCGAATACAGTGCTGAGCTATAGACCAGATCATCAATATAATCGACAAAACGGTGCTGCTGGAGGTCTTCCAGTTTTTTAATTTCCGGATTTTGCTGTAAATAATGCTGGCTGCCATATAGCTTTAAACAGTAATTAGACAAACGAGTAATGATATACGGACCAGATTTGGGCCGGTC